>OHBC01000040.1_pt1 | contig 149012 bp, 128 predicted proteins | sample 1577331 | NCBI WGS metagenome assembly OHBC01 (sample SAMEA3879570, study PRJEB24766) | human gut metagenome | biome: human-associated habitat; feature: feces | place: USA | collected 1985/1987
AAAAGAATAAGTCTGTAAGCTGTTTTTCTTGCTTACAAACTTATTATACGAGGAGAATGTGAATGAAGCGCTATCAGGAATTAGAGGGAAAGAGGGTAATCATCACAGGAGGAGCCAGCGGCATCGGCCAGGCCACGGCGCGGCGGTTTATTGAGGAAGGTGCCAAAGTGGTAATCTTTGATATCAGCGACGAAGCCCTTGAGAGGGCGAAGGGGGAGCTTCCGGGGCTGGCCGGAGCCGTGAAGGTAGACGTAAGCAGCGAGGAGAGCGTAAAGGATGGATTCCGGGCGGCGGACTGCCTGATCGGCGGCGTGGATGTGCTGATCTCCAATGCAGGAATCAGCATCAGAAAACTGTTCCGCGACACAGATTTCGCCCAGTGGAAAAAAGTTATGGGAGTCAACCTGGACGGTATGTATCTGTGCGCCAAGGAAGCGGTTCTCAGGATGGAGCCTCAGCAGACCGGTGTGATTCTTTTCACCGCCTCCACCAATGGAATGGAGGGGCATCCCTTCTACGCCGACTACAACGCGTCAAAGGCTGCCGTGATCCTTTTAGGAAGAACGCTGGCTCTGGAATGCGCGCCGTGGCTGCGGGTTAATTCCATCTGTCCGGGCTATGTGCTTACGCCGATGCAGAAGGCAGAATACACAGAGGAAATGCTTGAGAAGGTAAACGAGGGGATCCCCATGAAGCGCCACGCTGATCCGGAGGAGGTGGCAGCTCTGTTTGCCTTCCTCGCTTCAGACGAGGCAAAATACATTACAGGGCAGCATATTCCGATTGACGGAGGAGAGACAGCATAGACTGCTGCTTCAGGGTGAGCCGGAGGGCTAAGAGGGGTTTTGGCAAAAAGGTGAAAAGAAGGCGAAAAGCCGGCTGATTAAGAACGGGGAGGCGAGCGAAATGATTCAGATTTATAAGAATGGAAATGTATTTACAGCGAAGGAAGGATTTGAACGCTGCCAGGCTTTTGCAGTGGAAAACGGAAGGTTTGTAAGGACAGGTACCGATGAGGAGGTGCTGGCGGAGTTTCAGGGGAGAGAGAAGGAGACAGAGGTCATCGATCTGGAGGGAAAAATGGTAGTGCCGGGATTCAATGACAGCCATATCCATCTTCTCAACTATGCCTACTCCCTCACAAAACTGCATCTGGAGGGACTGAACAGCGTGGAGGAGATTGTGGAGGCGGGAATCCGCTATGTTAAGGAAAAGAAGATCCCGGCCGGCCAGTGGGTCATCGGCTGCGGATGGAACCACTATTTTTTCCCGGAGCCCCGCTTTTTGAACCGTCATGATCTGGACCGCATTTCCACCGAGCATCCGATTTTATTTACCCGCGTCTGCGAACACACGGTGGCAGTCAATACGAAGGCCCTGGAGGTGCTGGGAATCGGAAAAAACACGACGGATCCGGAAGGAGGGGAGATTGTCCGGGATGAGGAGGGAGAGCCTCTGGGAATCCTTCGGGAGACAGCCCGTTACCTGGCCTATGAAAAACAGCCTGCAAAGAGCGTGGAGGAGATTAAGGAGCTGCTTGTGCGCGCCATGGATGAGGCCGCGGCAGTGGGAATTACCTCTGTTCAGAGCGACGACTTTGAAACCTTCTCGGACAAGGACTGGAGAAAAGTGGTAAAGGCCTACAAAGAGCTTGAGGCAGAGGGCAAAATGAAGGTGCGCGTGTATGAGCAGTGCCTTCTGCCGGATCTCTCCCGGTTCCAGGAATTTTTAGATGAGGGGTACCGCACCGGAACAGGGGATGAGTGGTTCAAAATCGGGCCTCTGAAGCTTTTGACTGACGGCTCCATCGGCCCCCGCTCCGCATCCCTGTCAGAGCCCTACGCAGACGACCCGGAGAACAGGGGGATTGCCGTGTTCACCCAGGAGGAACTGAACGAGAGGATCCTTTTGGCTCACAGAAACGGGATGCAGACAGCCTGCCACGGCATCGGGGATGCCGCTATGCGGATGATCCTGACGGCGTGTGAGAAAGCGCAGCAGGAGGCGCCCAGGGAGGATGCCCGCCATGGAATCGTCCATGTCCAGTTTGCAGCGCCCGATATTTTTAAACGGATGAAAAAGGGCGGGATTATCGGCTACGTACAGCCGGTGTTTGTGCAGTCAGATATGCACTGCGCCGAGGAGCGGGTGGGAAAGGAAAGGCTGAAATACTCCTACCGGTTCCACAGCATGAAACAGATGGGAATTCATACTTCCCTGTCCTCCGACTGCCCGATTGAGTCCATTAACCCGATTGACGGCATCTATGTGGCGGTGACGAGACAGGATTACAATGGGTTCCCGGAAGGCGGATGGTACCCAGAGGAAAAAATGAGCACGGAGGAGGCAATCAGAGGTTATACGGCAGACAGCGCTTACTCTCAGTTCGAGGAAAAGGAAAAGGGGACGATAGAGGAAGGAAAGTATGCTGATTTTGCAGTCCTGTCCCATGATCTGACCAAGATTGAGCCAGAGCGGATCCGGGAGGTAAAGGTTGTGATGACTGTGGCAGGCGGAGTGAGAACCGCGTAAATTTTCCCGCTATACTTGCCGGCGGCGCGGGAGTGGAGTAAAATATCGATCAGAAAGAGAAAACAGAAAAAGAGAAGAAAAAAGAGGAATCAGAAAGCAGGAGAGAAGATTGGAGAAAAACAGCAGTCAGAGACAGCTGCATCTGCGGAGAGGAGCGGGAACCGTGAATGAATTTATCCAGGGACTGATTATGGGGCTTGCCTATTCGGCGCCTATCGGAATGCAGAATCTGTTTGTGATCAATACAGCCATTGGCAGTACACGCCGCCGCGCTCTATTTACAGCAGCCGCTGTGATCTGCTTTGATGTGGCTCTGATACTGTCCTGCTTTTTTGGAGCAGGGGCTGTTATGCAGCGGTTTGAAGGGCTGAGAATGGCTGTCCTGCTGGCAGGCAGCCTGATCGTTATCTGGCTGGGGGCGGGACTTCTGAGGGAAAAGGTGAGCGGTGCCCAGGCAGAAAACATACCGCCTCTGCCTGGGTGGAAGGTGATTTCCACCGCCTTCGTCGTCACATGGCTTAACCCTCAGGCTCTGATCGACGGCACCCTCATGCTGGGAGCATTCAGGGCGGCGCTTGCGCCCTCCGGGGCAGCCTCCTTTATAACCGGGGCAGTCTGCGCCTCAGCCCTGTGGTTTACGGTTCTGTCCCTGACCGTATCTGCGCTCGGAAGCCGGATCAGTGACAGGGTACTGCGCATAATCAACCTGGTCTGCGGCCTGGTTATGACAGTCTACGGCGTAAAGCTGCTCTGGAGCTTTCTGGGGGCAGCAGGGATAGGGCTCTAGCGGGATTTAAGCTCCTCCATCAGCTCGTAAACTCTTTTCTGTGTAAGCTCAGCGGCCTCTGTGTTGGCTGCAAGGGGTTTCATGGTTCCGCCCTCATACTCTGCGCCTGCTGCCCGGACAGCTTCTTCCTTTTCTTTAATCCATTCCCTCTGTCTGACAGTGAGCTGTTCCATTTCAGACTCGGTTTTTACTTTGCCGAGGGCGTCCCAGAGCTGATTCAGGGCAAAATCCCACAGACTGTAGAGATTCATGGAGGTTTCATTCAGCTCTGCCTGGTCGAGGGAGGCGTCTGTCCGGAGTTTCTCTTCCAGCTGGGCTCCCTGTTTTGCAGTATCGGAAATCAGAGTATCCATGCGCTCAATCAAATCATAGCTTCTGAAGCCGTACTGATGATTTTCATTCTCCAGCGCAAAGAAGGGGAGGGCGGTCTCGGAAGTCCCGGAAGGGTCGAAGTATCCAATCCATCCTCTGAATTCCTGGGAAAGCTCCTCCAGGGGCGTGCCGGGCAGGCGGATCAGGATTCGGCCAGGCTCTTCCAGGCCGCCTGCGCTGGTGTACAGGCGGCGGACGCCATCCAGGATTTCTTCTGTCCCGGGCTCCTTCTCATAATCGATGGCTGCGATTTCCGTGGAATAGGTATACGCATCAATTCTTTCAGGCTCTGTAAGCTGCCCGCTGAATTCAGACTGGTAGACTGTCCCGTTGGGGTATGTATCGCCAAAGTCTCCCATATCGCTGTCCAGGTATTCTCCGGAAAAGCTGCCGTCAGGGCGGATGACAAGGGAAGTGCTCCAGGCTCCCGAGCCGCTTGAAAAGGTGAACTCCAGTCCTCTCAGATCGGCGAAGGACAGAGCTCTCTCTTCAGAATTTTCTCTGTCGGAGAAGTTCACATCAGAGGCTTCCGACTTATCTGCATCAGCCGTTTCAGGCAGTTCAGACTCCGACGTGGTTTCCGGGAGACGTTCTGGAAGGTGATCTGAATCAGAAATCTCAGAAGCTGCCTCTGTACCCGAGGGCAGAGAAGGCTCCAGGCCGTCCGTCTGACTTCTGCACCCTGCCAGAATGAGGGCCATCCCCGCTGCAAAAACACAGATTTTCATTTTTCTTCTCTTTTTCAATGTAAGCTCCTCCTAAAACTGTTCTGCTGTGTATCTATTCTGATGAAATTATAGAGCCGGCTCACCTGTTTTTCAAGCCTGTCATCCTTATATTTTCCTGTCATCCGCCGTATGTTCCCGATTAAAAGTCCGCATCATCTGAAAAGATTTTTAATGGGCTGGAAGCAGACTGCATTCCTGCGGCCGGCTGTAAAACTTGCAGAGTAAAAAACGGGGAAGATTTACCAGTAAAATTTTACTTCCTGCTGCCTTGAAAAGCAGATTTTCATCCGTCAAACCGCCAGAAAAAACAGGGGTTCTGACGGGAAAATGTGTAATAAATTACAAAAATGTATCGAAAAAGAGAGCTAAAAATTCCAAACAATAGAAATATCAGACAAAAGAATCTGAATTCATACGCTTTTAACCATGAATTTTCCTCTTGTTTTGCTTGTCAGAACCATAAAGGAATGATAAAATAGATGGAAAGTGAATTTTATCGCTGTAAAGAACAGGAGGAGAGGGAAAAAGACATGTACCAGATTTTAAGAGCAGAGAAGCTGGCCGACAAGATTTACCTGATGGAAGTGGAAGCTCCCAGGGTGGCCCGCGCCTGCGAACCAGGTGAGTTTGTAATTGTAAAGATGGACGAGGAAGGAGAGAGAATCCCGCTTACCATCTGTGATTTTGACAGAGAGAAGGGGATTATCACAATCGTATTCCAGACAGTCGGCGCTTCCACAGAAAAGATGGCCGGATTAAAGGCCGGAGACGCGTTCCGCGATTTTGTGGGACCTCTTGGAAATGCTTCCGAATTTGTGAAAGAGGACATCGAGGAATTAAAAAATAAAAAGTACCTGTTTGTGGCAGGCGGCGTAGGAGCAGCTCCTGTTTACCCGCAGGTAAAATGGATGCATGAGCATGGAATCGACGTGGATGTCATTGTCGGATCCAAGACAAAGGATCTCATCATTCTGGAGCAGGAGATGAAGGCTGTTGCCGGAAATCTCTACATCACCACAGATGACGGCTCCTATGAGAGAAAGGGCATGGTAACAGAGGTTGTAAAGGATCTGGTTCAGAACCAGGGCAAAAAATACGATGTCTGCGTAGCCATCGGACCGATGATCATGATGAAATTCGTCTGTCTGCTCACAAAAGAGCTGGGAATCCCGACGATTGTCAGCTTAAACCCGATTATGGTGGACGGTACCGGAATGTGCGGCGCCTGCCGTGTGACTGTGGGCGGGAAGGTGAAGTTTGCCTGCGTAGACGGACCGGAGTTTGACGGACATGAGGTGAACTTCGACGAGGCTATGAAGCGCCAGCAGATGTACAAGACAGAGGAAGGCCGGGCCTTATTAAAACTGAGAGAGGGAGACACCCATCACGGCGGATGCGGACACTGCGGAGGTAATGAGTAATGGAAGCAAATAGAGATCTGATGAAAAGAGTTCCTGTGAGAGAGCAGGATCCACAGGAGCGTGCAAAAAACTTTAAAGAGGTATGCTTAGGCTACGATATGGATGAGGCCATGGCAGAGGCAGTGCGCTGCTTAAACTGCAAAAACGCACAGTGCGTAAAGGGCTGTCCTGTATCCATCGACATCCCGGCTTTTGTTCAGGAGGTCAAGGCTGGAAATATTGAGAAGGCGGCAGAGATCATTGCAAAGTCCTCCGCTCTTCCGGCTGTATGCGGCCGTGTATGCCCGCAGGAGAGCCAGTGCGAGGGTAAATGTATCCGCGGAATCAAGGGAGAGCCTGTATCCATCGGAAAGCTGGAGCGTTTCGTCGCAGACTGGGCGAGAGAGCATGGCTTTGTTCCGAAGGCTCCTGAGACAAAGAACGGAAAGAGAGTAGCTGTGATTGGTTCCGGCCCTGCAGGACTTACCTGCGCCGGCGATCTGGCTAAGATGGGCTATGAGGTGAAGATCTTTGAGGCCCTCCATGAGCCGGGCGGCGTTCTCACATACGGAATTCCTGAGTTCCGTCTTCCGAAGGAGGGCGTTGTTCAGCCGGAGATCGAGAACGTAAAGAAGCTGGGCGTTGAGATTGAGACAAACGTGGTAATCGGAAAATCTGTTACCATTGATGAGCTGATGGAGAAGGAAGGCTTCGACGCTGTCTTTATCGGTTCCGGAGCAGGACTTCCAAAGTTTATGGGAATCCCGGGAGAGAACTCCAACGGCGTATTCTCCGCTAACGAGTACCTGACAAGAAGCAATCTGATGAAGGCATTCCGCGATGATTATGACACACCGATTGCAGCAGGACATAAGGTAGCTGTAGTAGGCGGCGGAAACGTGGCCATGGATGCAGCGAGAACAGCTCTTCGCCTGGGCGCAGAGGTTTACATTGTATACAGAAGAAGTGAGAAGGAGCTCCCGGCCCGTGTGGAGGAGGTTCACCATGCAAAGGAGGAGGGAATCGAGTTCCACCTTCTGACCAATCCGGTAGAGATTCTTGCAGATGAGAACGGCTGGGTAAAAGGCATCGTATGCCGCAAGATGGAGCTGGGTGAGCCGGATGAGTCCGGAAGAAGACGTCCGGTAGAGGTTCCAGGTTCCGACTACACCATCGATGTGGACACGGTTATCATGGCTCTGGGAACATCCCCGAACCCCCTTATCTCCAACACCACAAAGGGACTGGAGATCAATAAGTGGAAATGCATCATTGCCGATGAGACAAACGGCAAGACCACAAAAGAGGGCGTTTACGCCGGAGGTGACGCCGTGACAGGTGCGGCGACCGTAATTCTCGCCATGGAGGCCGGACGTGCCGGTGCAAAGGGAATTGACGAGTTCCTCTCCGGGAAGAAGGCTGAATAGCCAGACCGGAAAAATGAGGGATCAGGCTGTCAGTTCAGCGGCACAGGTCTTTAAAGACTGAATGTGAGGATAAAAACTCATAAAAGAGGGATAAGAGCAGGGGCATGATATTTGAAAGAGTATCATGTCCCTGTTGTGATTTCCCGGAGGGCAGGCCAGGCGAATAAGTCTGTATATTTGCCTGGCGCTGACGGGGCAGCGGGTGAAGCCTGCCAGGTGTGTTTCATCTCGTTTACACGGGCAGAGCCAAGGAATTTAAGAAAAACGGCCGGTTTGCATGAGGCAGAGGGAGAATGACAGAAATGAAAAAGCAGGTTGATTTACTGAATGGAAAAATAATATCCGCTCTGACAGAGCTGGCTATTCCCATCATGGGAACAGCGGCAGTTCAGATGGCCTATAATCTGACGGATATGGCATGGATTGGCCGTGTGGGAGCTACGGCGGTGGCCTCGGTGGGAGCGGCCGGAATGTATACCTGGCTTTCCACAGGAGTGGTTATGCTGGCCAAGATGGGAGGCCAGGTGAAGGTCGCCCACTCGCTGGGAGAAGGCAGGAAGGAGCGGGCGGCCCAGTACGGCAGGGGAGCGCTTCAGCTGGCAGTGATCCTGGCGGTAATCTACGGGATTGTGATGAATGTGTTTGCCTATCCGCTGATCGGCTTCTTCGGCCTGGAGGATCCGAAGATTATCGGGGATGCAGTTATCTATCTCAGGATCGCAGGTGGGCTGATTATCTTTACCTTCCTGAACCAGACGCTGACGAACCTGTTCACGGCCATCGGAAGCAGCCGCGTTCCGTTTGCAGCCAACTGTATCGGAATGCTCAGCAATATTGTGCTGGATCCCATGCTGATTTTTGGAATCGGATTTTTCCCTGAAATGGGAGTGGCGGGAGCGGCGGCAGCCACGGTGGCTTCCCAGGCAGTGGTGACGGCTGTGATGCTGTGGCACGTAAGAAAGGACACGATCCTCTTCAACCGGATACAGTTTTGGAAGAAAACGCCTCTTCCCTATTTTATCATTATGGTAAAGATTGGCTTTCCCGCCGCTGTGCAGGAAACTATCTACTGCGGAATCTCCATGATCCTCACCAGATTTGTGACAGGATGGGGAGATACGGCTGTGGCGGTGCAGAGAGTAGGAGGCCAGATTGAGTCTCTTTCCTGGATGGCGGCAGAGGGATTTGGAATGGCTATCAACGCCTTTGTGGGGCAGAACTACGGAGCAAGGCAGTTTGGCCGTATGAGAAAGGGATATTTTATTGCAGCCGGGATGATGGCAGTGTGGGGAAGCATCATTACTGCCCTGATGATCCTGTTCAGCACGCCGATCTTCGGCCTGTTTATCCATGAGGCAGATGTGCTTCCCTACGGGGCGGACTATCTGAAAATTATGGGAGTGGGACAGATTTTCATGTGCGTGGAGCTGATGACTGTGGGAGCTCTGGCCGGAATGGGAAAGACGCTTTACAGCTCCATCATAAGTATCATCCTGACCAGCGCCAGGATTCCCCTTGCCATGCTGTTTGGCTCAACGTTTCTGGGACTGGATGGAATCTGGTGGGCGCTGACGGTGTCCAGCATCCTGAAGGGAATCACCTTCTTCCTGGTGTGCTGCATCGTGCTGAAACGAATAGTGAAGAGAGCAGGACAGGAAGGGGAAGGAGAGAAGGCGTAAACTACTTATAAAAATGGAAGGGAGAGGAGAGCAGATGAGATACCTGATTATAGGCGCCGGCGGAACCGGAGGATTCATGGCCGCCAATATGGCGGAGGCGGGACTGGATGTGGCGGTAATTGCAAGAGGAGAGCATTTGCAGAGGATACGGGCTCAGGGACTCGGGCTGGAAACGCCGGAGCGCGGAGAATACACCGTTTGGGTAAAAGCCTGCTCAATGGAAGAATATCTGGGCACAGACAGAGGAGACGGCGGCGCGAAGGTATTTGACGGCCAGGCCCCGGATGTAATTTTCGTCTGCGTCAAGGGCTACTCGCTTAAGGAGGCCGTCAGCTTTATCAGGCAGGCTGCGGGAGAAAAAACCATTGTAATTCCCGTTCTCAATATCTACGGGACAGGCGGGAGGATCCAGGAGAAGCTGCCTGAAATTCTGGTGACAGACGGCTGCATCTACATCTCTGCCAACATATCCTCCCCCGGACATCTGAAGCGCCATGGAGACGTGTTCCGCGTTATATTCGGCCTGCGAAGGGGACAGAAGGCAGAGGAAAGTCAGAGGGAGCGTCTTGGCGCTGTGGAGGCAGATCTGAGAAAGGCCGGAATCGAGGGGATTCTGTCTGAAAATATAGAGAGAGATGCGCTGCTCAAGTTTTCCTATGTGTCTCCTCAGGCAGGCTGCGGCCTTTACTGTCACGCAGAGGCCGGGGCGATCCAGAAGGATGACGGAATGCGAGGCTTCTTTATTCAGCTTGTCCGGGAGGTGGATGCTGTGGCCAAAGCCATGGGAATTGACTTCGGCGAGGATATTGTCAAGAGAAATCTGGCAATTCTGGATGCCTTAAAGCCTACCGCCTCCACCTCCATGCAGAGAGACCTGGAAAAGGGGGACCAGTCAGAAATCGACGGCCTGATTTATGAGGTGGTGCGTCTGGGAGAAAAGTATGGAGTGGATGTGCCCGGATACAGAAAAATCAGTGAAAAATACCAGAGAATTTACAGATAGAAAATTACGCGCCGGAAAAACGGCAGAGGTGATGCAGCAGAGCCTTAGCGGCAGAGATACCGCCAGGGCTCTGCATTATTTTTTCAGGAGTTCTGCGCCAGGAGTTCTGCGCGGAACGGACGAAAATAGCCGGCTGCACTGTCCGGGGGGACAGGGGCTGCGGGCGCGGTAATTTTTTACATGGGAGAGATTGACTATTTCGCTTTTCCATGCGATAATAGCGGTATGTACGGTGTGATAAAATTAACAATGTACTAAAACACTTGTTTGAAAGGAGTCTTACAATGATTTATTCACATGAAGTAGAAAAAATGTGCCCAGTTGCACAGGGTGTCTGTCATGGAGCAGCTCCGATTCCAGAGGAGGCAAAGTGGGTTCAGGCTAAGGAAATCAAGGATATTTCCGGTTTAACACACGGTGTAGGCTGGTGTGCTCCGCAGCAGGGTGCCTGCAAGCTGACTCTGAATGTAAAGGATGGCGTGATCCAGGAGGCTCTTGTAGAGACACTGGGATGCTCCGGTATGACACACTCCGCAGCTATGGCGGCAGAGATTCTTCCGGGAAGAACCATTCTTGAGGCTCTGAATACAGACCTTGTCTGCGACGCGATCAACACAGCCATGAGAGAGCTGTTCTTACAGATCGTTTACGGAAGAACACAGAGCGCCTTCTCTGAGGAGGGACTTCCGATTGGAGCAGGACTTGAGGATTTAGGAAAGGGGCTCCGTTCTCAGGTCGGCACCATGTATGGTACATTGAAAAAGGGTCCGCGTTACCTTGAGATGGCAGAAGGATATGTAACAGGCATTGCTTTGGATGCTGAGGATCAGATTATCGGATATCAGTATGTAAACCTTGGAAAGATGACAGATTTCATCAAGAAGGGCGACGATCCGACAACTGCTTACGAGAAGGCTAAGGGACAGTACGGCCGCGTGGCTGACGCTGTCAAGATCATCGATCCGAGAGAGGAATAATTGTCTGCCTGCTCTGTCTGTGCAGGGAATACAGGCGCCGGGACATATGGACGAAAAGACCGATGGCGGCCGGAATATGCGGCTGTCGGGACGTATGGGCGCGGGGAACAGGGGAATGCATCGGCAGAGAAAAGACAGCAGTGAAATTCCCGGGCAGGACAGATTTCCGACACAGCGTCGGACTGTCAGGCTTTCGTGCTTAAAATTCAGAGATTGTTAATTACATATCAAGGAGGAAACCACTCATGGCATTATTTGAATCATATGAGAGAAGAATTGATAAGATCAATTCCGTATTAAACAGCTATGGAATTGCTTCTATCGAGGAAGCTGAGAAAATTACAAAGGACGCCGGCCTGGATGTTTACAACCAGGTAAAGGGCATCCAGCCAATCTGCTTTGAAAACGCATGCTGGGCTTATATCACAGGCGCGGCTATCGCTATCAAGAAGGGCTGCCGCAAGGCATCTGACGCTGCTGCAGCTATCGGCGAGGGACTTCAGGCATTCTGCATCCCGGGCTCCGTTGCAGACCAGAGAAAGGTTGGCTTAGGACACGGAAACCTTGGAAAGATGCTTCTCGAGGAAGATACAGACTGCTTCTGCTTCCTGGCAGGACACGAGTCCTTTGCAGCTGCTGAGGGCGCTATCGGTATCGCAGAGAAGGCAAACAAGGTTCGCCAGAAACCGCTTCGCGTTATCTTAAACGGTTTAGGAAAGGACGCTGCACAGATCATCGCCAGAATCAACGGCTTCACATACGTTGAGACACAGTACGACTACTACACAGGCGAGTTAAAGGAAGTATTCAGAAAGGCATACTCCGACGGACCTCGTGCAAAGGTAAACTGCTACGGCGCCAACGATGTGCGCGAGGGCGTTGCCATCATGTGGAAGGAGAACGTAGACGTTTCCATCACAGGAAACTCCACCAACCCGACACGCTTCCAGCATCCGGTAGCAGGAACATACAAGAAGGAGAGAGTAGAGGCAGGAAAGAAATACTTCTCCGTAGCTTCCGGCGGCGGCACAGGACGTACTCTGCACCCGGACAACATGGCAGCAGGCCCGGCTTCCTACGGTATGACAGATACTTTAGGACGTATGCACTCTGACGCACAGTTCGCTGGATCCTCCTCCGTACCGGCCCATGTAGAGATGATGGGACTGATCGGCGCAGGAAACAACCCGATGGTTGGTATGACAGTTGCTGTAGCGGTAGCCATTGAGGAAGCCGCTAAGGCTGGGAAGTTCTAAGAAATCCCGTAAAATCAAGGGTTGTTCAGAGTGAAGAGCCTGTCAAATCCTTGCGAATCCTGCCTGATAATACACAAGTAGTACACAGGTAATACACAAGGGGAAACGGCGGTAATACACAAATTTGAGCATAAGAAAAGGCTATACCAAAATCAGAATGTTGATTTCCGGCATAGCCTTTTTTTATTTGACTTTCTTTAGTATCGCTAATTCCTGCGGCCGTAACCAGGTAAAATACCGATCATGGCCATATGGAGAGGCTGTGACTTCCAGGTAATCTTTGTACCGCGCTAAGTTTATCATTTACAGAAACAACGTATTCAGACTCTATGGAATAAGTACTTCCTTGTCCGGCCAAGTATTTACGAACAGCACGAAGTTTTTGTCCGGAGGACAGTTGCGACGAGTTTTAGAGTGAAAATATGCTGCCTCCTAGGCGGTTTATTATTTTAACTTGTCTATCTAGAAGGGAGCATATCATTATTGATGATTTTGCGGCACTTCTCTGAGCATTTTTTCGGTCTTTCGTCCTGCTCCGGCTTGAGGTTTCACTGTACAATCCCTCCAAAAAGTCCGTAAGACAATGCGTATGCGGCGAACATCCTTCCTGTATCAATAAAAGCATTATGTGAGGTGTTTTTTGAGAGCTTCAAAACTTTCCAGACTGATAATGTGCTCCATTTTGCAGGCGTCCTCAGCTGCAATTTCCGGACTCACTCCTAGACGCTCCAGCCAGGAAGAGAGGAGAATATGGCGTTCATAAATCTGAGCGGCGATTTCCTTTCCGGATTCTGTTAAATAGATATAACCTTCGGGGGATACCGTGATATGTCCGCTTTCACGCAGCTTTTTCATAGCCACGCTGACGCTGGATTTTTTAAAATTCAATTCTACAGCAATATCCACAGACCGCACAACAGGGAGTTTTTTACTTAACAACAGAATGGTTTCCAGATAGTTTTCACGGGAAGGATTTATATACATAGCCTCACCTCTTCTAAAGCCTGATATGGTTGACAAGAAAATATACGAATATTGTAGCATGAACCCCTGTATTAGACCAGATAATTATAAAAAAAATATAAAAAAATTATTGACAACTTACTTGAATTAGACTATACTAACTCTGTGTTGATGAAAAAGAAAACGTATAGTTATAAAGGGGGGAAGAGGTATGAATTTGCTGGAAGCAAAGGAAGGGGAAGAATATATTGTAAAAGAAATTCAGACGGATGATGAAGAACTGACTGCTTTCCTGTTTTCCCTGGGCTGTTACAGCGGTGAGCCGATTACAGTAGTTTCCCACCTGAAGGGCGGCTGCGTAGTTTCCATTAAAGATGGACGTTATAATATAGATACTGATCTAGCGAAAGCTATTTCAATATAAAAAATAGTGTCAGCACTATTTTTTTTGAATAAAAGTTAGTATGCACTAATTATAGTTAGATATATATAACAAAGTGCATCAAAAAAGGAGGAAAGTTATGAGGATCGCTTTTGCAGGGAATCCCAACAGCGGGAAAACGACCATGTACAACGCGCTGACCGGCAGAAATGAACGCGTCGGAAACTGGGCGGGAGTTACGGTCGAAAGAAAAGAAAGTCCGATCAAAAAGAGCTATTATGACGGAACAGAAGAGGTGATTGCGGTAGATCTGCCGGGGGCTTATTCCATGTCGCCGTTTACTTCGGAAGAAAGTATTACCAGCGGATATGTCAAGAACGAAAATCCGGATGCGATCATCAACATCGTAGATGCTACGAATCTGAGCAGAAGCCTGTTTTTTACCACACAGCTTCTGGAACTTGGAGTGCCGGTAGTTGTTGCGCTGAACAAAAGCGATATTGTCAATAAGAAACAGACGCAGATTGATGAAAAACTTCTGTCGGAAAAACTGGGGTGTCCGGTTATAAAAACGGTGTCTACTTCTTCCGGCCATGAAGGACTCAAAGAAGCTGTCCATGCTGCGGCTGAACTGAAAGGAAAAGGACAGAAGGCGCCTTATACGCAGGCGGATATTGACCTGAAGGACAAGGCGGCAGTAGAAGCCGCTGACAGAAAGCGTTTTGAATTTGTAAACAATATTGTAAAACAGGTAGAGAAGCGAAAAGTTTTTACAAAGGACAAAAACGTACAGGACAAAATTGACGCTGTTATCACACATAAGCTTATCGGTATTCCGATCTTCGCAGCGGTTATTTTCCTTGTATTTTACATATCCCAGACGACTCTCGGCACCTGGATTGCAGACTGGCTGGTGGCATGGATCGAGACCTTCCAGGGCTGGGTAGGCGGAATGCTGGAGAATGCAAACCCGCTTCTGTATGCGCTTCTGGTAGACGGTATCATTGGCGGCGTAGGCGCGGTTGTCGGATTCCTTCCTCTTGTTATGGTTATGTATTTCCTGATTGCTTTGCTGGAAGACTGCGGCTATATGGCCAGGGCGACGGTAGTACTGGATCCGATTTTTAAGAGAGTCGGGCTTTCCGGTAAATCTATCATTCCCATGGTAATTGGCACAGGGTGTGCAATTCCGGGAGTTATGGCCTGCCGTACCATCCGCAATGAAAGAGAGCGCCGCACAACGGCGATGCTGACGCCGTTTATGCCGTGCGGAGCAAAAATTCCGGTAATTGCGTTATTTGCCGGCGCGTTCTTTGCAGATGCCTGGTGGGTTTCAGCGACTATGTATCTGGTAGGTATCCTGTTAGTGCTTCTTGGAGCCCTGCTTGTCAAAAAAATTACAGGACAAAAATATAGAAAATCATTCTTTATCATTGAGCTTCCGGAATACAAATTCCCGAGTTTAAAAAGAGCGTTCGGCTCTATGCTGGAACGAGGAAAAGCGTACATTGTAAAAGCAGGAACCATTATCCTGGTATGCAATACGGTGGTGCAGATTATGCAGAGTTTTAACTGGCAGTTCCAGCTTGTGGAAGAGGGGGCAGAGAGTACGTCCATCCTTGCGTCGATTGCCCATCCGTTTGCAATTCTGTTTATCCCGCTCGGATTTGGAGTGTGGCAGCTTGCAGCGGCGGCAGTGACAGGGTTCATTGCAAAAGAAAACGTAGTGGGAACTCTGGCGGTTGTGTATGGCGTTACAAACCTGATTGATACGGATGAACTGGCGCTGGTTGGAAGCGGCAGCGAAGTTGCGACGGTTATGGGACTTACAAAAGCGGCGGCTCTTGCCTATTTGATGTTTAACCTTTATACACCTCCCTGCTTTGCGGCGTTGGGAGCGATGAATTCAGAGATGAAGAGCGGAAAGTGGCTGTTTGGAGGAATTTGCCTTCAGTTAGCGACCGGCTATACGGTGGCGTTTACCGTATACCAGGTTGGCACCCTGATCACAACCGGCTCTCTTGGCACCGCATTTGTTCCGGGCCTTATTGCAGTTATTGTATTTGCGTTAATTATTATCTGGAGAATCCGCAAATCGGATAAAGAGTTTGCTATGGAATATAGCTTACATTCTGTAAGATCATAAGAAACGTGAGTGAGAAACAGACGGCGGACAGAGGAGAGTTCCTTTGTCTGCCGTTTCCATTTGAAGAAAGGATGTAGTCTGCCATATGGAAAATTTAGTAGCGGTTCTTATTTTGGCCGTTTTGATCGGAGGAGCGTCTGCGTATCTGATCAGAGCAAAAAGAAATGGAGTAAAATGCGTCGGCTGCCCTGCAGGTGGAAGCTGTTCTGGTGGACGGAAGAAGAAAAGAAAAAAGCTGGCGGGACCGGTGATCGCCAGAAAAAATATTATAATTTCGGGGATGCACTGCGGCCATTGCGTACAAAGCGTAACCGATAGCCTGAACCAGATTGACGGAGTTTCTGCCAGGGTAGATCTTTCTAAAGGGTGTGCGGAAATATCCCTGGACCGGGAGGTGGGGGAAGATATTTTGACTGCTGCTGTGGAAAGAGCAGGATTTTCCGTCGAGTCTATTCAGAGTTGATTTTTTATAAATCTGATAAATCAAAAATGCGCCGCTTAGGAGAACATGGGGATGCTCAGCGAAAAAGAAACGATTATTAGAAAGCTGCGAGATAATGGCTGCCGCATTACCGAGCAGCGAAAGATGATTCTGGATGTTATCCTGGAAAGCAGATGTTCCAGCTGCAAGAAAATTTATGTCCAGGTAGAAAAGCTTGACAGGAATATTGGGATAGCAACGGTTTACCGCTTGGTAAAGGAACTGGAAAATATCGGGGTGCTGAGCAGGAAAATTGTCTATAAATAGAGAAAAGTGATAAGATTTATCAATAAGGGTAATTAGCGTTGACTATCTCAAAATTAATTTGTTATGCTGAAACATGAAAATAATATAAGCTTTATAGAAGGAAGGGATATGATTGTGAAGCAGCACAGATTTTGGGCATGGGCGGCAGTCTTTTGCTTTTTGATGGCATTCTATACAGGCTATAAACACAAGTAATCAGGAGGTACATAAGATGTTTAGTGATTCTGCTTTAAAAAAGATCGGCTGTTTCGTAGGGGGAGCCGTATTCGGGACTGTGGGTGTAAAGATTCTTTCCAGTAAGGATGCGAAAAAGGTATATACAAATTGTACGGCAGCCGCGCTGCGGGCGAAAGACTGCGTTATGAAAACCGCAGCGGCGGTACAGGAGAATGCGGAGGATATTCTTGCGGAGGCGCAGCAAATCAATGAGAAACGCGCGGAAGAGGAAGCGATGCAGGTAATGGAGGACGGGGTTCAGGAAGAGGGTGCGTCTGAACAGAAAGAAAACGAATAGATAAAAGATGAAATTTCTTATTAAGCATGAGATACAGGGCCGCCTCCGTATTCATGTCATGCGAAACCGTATGACATGTGAGGAGGCGGATGCTCTTTGCTGGGCTCTTGAAAAACAGAAAAATATCACAAAGGTCAAAGTATATGAACGCACCGCAGATGCTGTGATCTATTATACGGGGAACCGTAAAGAGCTGCTCTGTGAATTAAAAAAGTTTTGTTTAGAGAAGGCAGAAGCGCCGGATACGGTATTGTCAAGTTCCGGACGCACTTTAAATTCCGCATACAGAGAAAAGCTGATTGCAAAAGTACTGTTTCACTACGGGGGAAGGCTGATAATTCCGAATCCAGTAAGGAAAGTATGGATTGCCCTTAAAGCGATTCGGTATATTGGAAAGGGAATCCGGTGCCTGGAAAGGCGGAAAATAGAGGTTCCGGTTTTGGATGCAACGGCGATTGGCGTATCTGTACTGAGGGGAGATTTTAATACTGCCGGCTCCGTTATGTTTTTGCTGGGCGTCGGGGAATTGCTGGAGGAATGGACCCATAAAAAATCAGTGGGAGATCTGGCACGCAGCATGTCTTTAAATATAAAGAAAGTCTGGCTGAAAAGAGATGAAGGGGAGATCCTTGTTCCTGCCTGCGATATTCTGCCGGGGGACAGAGTCGTTGTGCGCATGGGAAATGTAATTCCTTTTGACGGAGAGGTGGCTGCTGGAGAGGGGATGGTAAACCAGGCGTCTCTGACTGGGGAAGCTCTTCCGATACGAAGAACGGAGGGACAGTCCGTCTATGCCGGAACTGTTTTGGAGGAAGGGGAGCTGGAAATTCTGGTCAGGGCTGTGTCCGGCGCCACCAGGTTTGAGAAGATCGTGACAATGATCGAAGATTCGGAGAAACTGAAATCAGATCTGGAAAGCAAGGCGGAGCACCTGGCTGATCGTCTGGTGCCGTATACGCTGTTAGGAACAGGGCTTGTGGGACTTATTACCCGCAATGCGACGAAGGCGCTGTCGGTTCTTATGGTGGATTTTTCCTGCGCGCTGAAACTGGCCATGCCGATCGCCGTGCTTTCTGCCATACGGGAAGCGGGACAAAACGGTATTACCGTAAAGGGCGGGAAATACCTGGAGGCGGTAGCCGGGGCAGACACGATTGTATTTGATAAAACGGGCACGCTGACAAAGGCGCAGCCGACGGTAAAAGAAGTCGTTGTGTTTGGAGATTATCCAGAACCGGAGGCGCTCAGGATCGCAGCCTGCTTAGAGGAGCATTTCCCTCATTCTATGGCAAAAGCCGTCGTGGATGCTGCAAAGAAAAGAAACCTGTGCCATGAGGAAATGCACTCCAAGGTAGAATATATTGTGGCTCATGGGATTTCTTCTTCTATAGGCGGAAAGAAAACCGTAATTGGAAGCAGGCATTTTGTCTTTGAAGACGAAAAATGCCGAATCCGTCCGGAATATCAAGAGCGGTTTGACATGCTGCCTGAAGAATACTCCCATTTGTTTCTTGCCATTAACGGAGAGCTGGTTGCAGTAATCTGTATTGAGGATCCGCTCAGAGAAGAAGCAGAGGAGATGGTAAGGCTCCTGAAAGCAGAAGGCATCTCCAAAGTTGTTATGATGACTGGCGACAGCGAGCGAACCGCAGCCTCGATCGCAAAGCGCGTGGGAGTGGATGAATATTATTCCGAGGTGCTTCCGGAGGATAAGGCGGGATTTGTCGAAAAAGAAAAAGCAGCAGGAAGAAAGGTCGTGATGATCGGCGACGGAATCAACGATTCGCCGGCACTTTCAGCTGCAGATACGGGAATCGCTGTCAGCGATGGGGCAGAAATTGCCCGTGAGATTGCGGATATAACGATTGCCGCAGAAGATCTGCGGGAGATCGTAGTGCTGAAACGCCTGTCGAATGCTATGATGGATCGAATTCAGGAAAATTACAGAGGAATAGTTACCATCAATGCGGCCCTGATTGCGCTTGGTGTGGCGGGAGTTATCCAGCCTACGACTTCCGCGCTGCTGCATAATACGTCTACTTTAGCCATTAGCCTGAAGAGTATGGGAACTCTATTGCCGGAAAAATAATGAAGGAAGACAGAAAAACGGTTTTTCAGAGAAATCGTCTTTTGTCTTTTTTCTTTGAATGAAGATATGCACCGAATGCTTCATCTAAGTGGCAGACATACCTGGCGGCTGTCTCCATTGAAGAAGCTGCGAAGGCCGGTAAATTCTAATCTGGAAGCAGCTTAAGAGGGAGTGTTTACTTATAAATGAATTAATGAAATGAAAAGGCCGCACTGGCTGGTTCAGTTTTGATGTAAACAAAAAGAAATGGGACAGATAAATGAAAGATCAGACAGAGGACTTGCATTTTTAAGAATCCGGCGGTATAATAGGCACGATAAAAAACAGGGGAGCTTGTGGGCAGGCTGAGAGGAAGTAATCGAACTTCGACCCTTTAACCTGATGCGGATAATGCCGTCGTAGGAAGTCAAAGGGTGAGATTTTTTCGGGAGACGCTGCATCAGGCGTCTCTTTTTGTATGTCCTTTTGCAGCGCCGGGACTTTGCTCTGTAAGCAACCGAACCGCCGGGCGGAAAGGAGTGAATCCTTTCTGTCCTGATTCTGGAGAAAGCGGCGCTGTGACAGGCTGTTTTCTCTGTATTTCAAAGGAGAGAAGTAGAAAAATGAACAAGACAGTGAACAGAACAGTGAAGGAGAAAAACAGGGCAGCTGTTCAGCAGAGAACAGGAATGTCCCTTAGAACCAGAAAAATGGTCTTGGCAGCCATGTTTGCGTGTCTGGCCTTTGTGCTGAATACCTTTGTCTATTTTCCGGCAATGGCTCCGTTTCAGCATTTTGTGGATGTGCTGGCGGCTGTATTTCTGGGCCCGTGGTACGGGTTTGTCAGTGCGCTTCTGTGCGGGCTGATGAGAATGATGTGCGGGCGGACTATCCAGGCAGTGGCAGGGGCTGTATTTGGGCCGATTCTGGGAGGACTTCTGTACAGAAAGACAAAAAATATTTATCTCGTGTTTGCAGGGGAGGTGGTGGGAACCGGGTTCTGCGGAGCCATGGTATCCTACCCTCTGATGAAAATCTTTTACGGACTGGATGCCCAGTCTCCCTTCTATTATATTCCGTTCTATACGCCGGCAGCTGCTGTCGGAGCTGCCATGGGAATTGCAGTGCTTCTGCTTTTAAAGCGCGCCGGAGTATTCGGGCGGATGATGGATGCGATCGGATAGACAGTCAGCTTACATGCTGTACTGAAATCAGAAGCTGAGTAGGAATGAATCTGAGTCGGAATGAAGCTGGGACAGGGCAGAAATGACGCCAGAAACGAGTCAGAACGGAGCCGAACAGGCAGAAAAGGAGTCGGAAAGGGACCGGGAATGGATCAGTTACAAGAGAGAATTTTAGAAGTGTTTTGCAGGACAAGGGAGCAGGGGCCGCTGGTGCAGTGCATCACAAATTTTGTCACGGTCAATGACTGTGCCAACGTGATACTGGCGGCGGGAGGCTCGCCGTCCATGGCCCACGATATACGGGAAGCGGCAGAGGCAGTGGAGGGAGCGGCAGCCCTTGTCTGCAATATGGGCGCGATTGAGAACATTGATGCGATGATTCTGGCAGGGAAGCGGGCCAATGCTCTGGGAAAGCCGGTGGTTCTCGATCCGGTGGCAGCCGGCGGCACAGAGCTTCGCAGGAGAGAGTCCAGGCGGCTGCTTGAGGAAGTACATTTTTCAATTATACGGGGCAATGCCTCAGAGCTTCGCTATCTGGCCGGCAGGCAGGCTGCGGGAAGCGGGGTGGATGCAGGCGGAGCCGATCGAGTCACGGAGGAGAATCTTCTCAGGGCCGCAGAAGAGTCCAGGGAGCTTTCGAGAAGAACCGGGAGCGTGACGGCTGTATCCGGAGAAATCGATCTGATCTCTGACGGAAATCAGACAGCCGTTTTCCGGGGCGGATGTCCGGTGATGGCCAGGATTACAGGAAGCGGCTGTATGCAGACTGCGCTCCTGGGCGTATTTACCGGTGCAGGGAGGGAGGACTTCTTTGCAGCTGCATGCGCCGGGGCGGCAGTCATGAACGTCTGCGGCGAGCTGGCAGACGAAAAAAGAAAACGAAACGGCACGGGAAATGCCACGTTTCGCACAGACTTAATTGATGCAGTATTTAATCTGACAGAAGAACAGTTAAAGGAAGGGATGCGGTATGAAATTTTCCAGGGATGAGATCAGAAGGGCGATGCTGCTCTATGCAGTGACGGATCGCTCCTGGCTGAGAGAAGGGGAGAGTCTGTCTGGTGTATGCAGGGAGGTTCTGAAGGGAGGAGCTACCTTTCTGCAGATCCGGGAGAAGGACTTGGATGAGGCTTCCTTTGAGGCTGAGGCCAGGGAGCTTAAGGAGCTCTGTGCAGAATACAGGGTTCCGTTTGTGGTGAATGACAGCGTGGAGATCGCTCTGAAAATTCAGGCAGACGGTGTTCATGTGGGGCAGTCAGATATAAAAGGGCGTGATATCCGCGCTATGATAGGCCCTGACCGGATTCTGGGGATTTCAGCCGGAACGCCTGAGGAGGCTGCCGCAGCAGAAAAGGCAGGGGCAGACTACATAGGTGTGGGAGCCGTGTTTGGAACCAGCACAAAGAAGGATGCGAGAAACCTGTCTGTGGACGCACTCCGGGAAATCAGGAATTCTGTTTCTATTCCCATTGTGGCAATCGGAGGTATTCAGCCGTCCAATCTGATGGAGCTTGCGGGAACGGGAGTGGACGGAGTGGCTGTGGTGTCAGCTATTTTCGCCGCAGAGCGGCCGGGAGAGGCCGCAGAGAATCTGAGAAAGCTGGCAGAGGAGATGGTAAGACATGGATAAGCAGTTTGCTGTGTTTGATCTGGACGGAACGCTGGCAGATTCCATGGTCTGCTGGGCGGAGCTGGCCGGGGAATTCCTGAAAAAACGGGGGATCCATCCTGTCCCGGAGGGCATAACCGATGAAATTAAAACGATGACAATGGCGGAGTCTGCGGCTCTGTTTGTCAGGACATTCGGCCTGGAGGATACGCCGGAGCAGGTGGCAGGCGAGATGAATGCCATGATAGAGGAGCATTACAGGAAGGATATTCCGCTGAAGGACGGAGCCGGTGAATATATCAGGCGGCTCTCCAGCCAGGGAGTCAGAATGTGCGTTGCATCGGCGACGGACAGACACCTTGTCAGCGACTGCCTGAAGCGGCTCGGTATTCTGCCGTATTTCGAGTTCCTCATTTCCTGCGAGGAGGTAGGCTGCGGAAAGGACAGCCCCAGGGTCTATGAGGAGGCCGCACGCCGGTTCGGCGCACAGCCCGGGGAGATCGCTGTCTATGAGGATGCACTGTTTGCTGCCAGAACAGCGAGACAGGCGGGATTCTACGTGGTCGGTGTATATGACAGGGGCTCGAAGGATTTTAACCAGTTAAAGCAGATGGCTGACGAGGTGGTGCTTAGCTGGAGAGACTGCCTGGGATAGAAAAGAAAAAAGAAAGGAGAGAGTGGTATGAGCGCAAGCATTGCAATTCAGGTTCTGCCCAAGGTGGACAGTGACCAGGAGGTATGCCGGATTGTGGATCAGGTGATTGAATATATAAAAAGCACGGGACTCCACTGTGAAGTAGGCCCCTTTGAAACGACGATAGAGGGGGAGAGCTATGACGAACTGATGGATATTGTCAAGGAGTGCCAGCATGTGGCAGTCAGGGCCGGAGCGCCGAAGGTTTCAGCCTATGTAAAGATTGTGTACCGCCCCGATGGGGAGATCCTGACGATTGATCAGAAGATTGGAAAATACAGGGACGAATAGGAGTGCCGGGAGCCGGGAAAGGGCCGAAAGAAGCACCGGAAGGCCGAAACAGACACAGCGGTAAGCAGAAGAAGCGCAGAGAGCGGGAGGAACAAAAGTGAAAACAGTACTTTCAATAGCAGGGAGCGATTCAAGCGGAGGAGCAGGAATCCAGGCAGACTTAAAGACCATGATTATGAACGGTGTCTATGGCATGAGCGCTGTGACGGCGCTGACGGCCCAGAATACCACAGGGGTGAGTGGGATACTGGAGAGCAGCCCGGAATTTCTTGGACAGCAGATCGACGCAGTCTTTGAGGATATCCGGCCGGATGCGGTAAAAATAGGTATGGTTCCCTCAAAAGCTCTGGCGCAGATGACGGCAGACAGGCTCCGCTTTCACAGAGCAGAGCGCATTGTGCTGGATCCTGTGATGGTGGCTACCAGCGGTTCACGTCTGATGGAGACGGAGACAGTCGCTGTTTTGGAGAAGGAGCTTATGCCGCTGGCACTCGTGGTCACTCCGAATATACCGGAGGCGGAGATTCTGGCCGGCATGAAGATAAGGGAAAAGAGTGAGATGGAGGCTGCAGCCGTAAAAATCTGGGAGAAATTCGGCTGCGCCGTCCTGGTCAAGGGAGGACACAGCGTCAGCGACGCAGATGACTTCCTGTTTGACGGACGAAAGGGAGAATGGTTCTGTGGAAAGAGGATTGACAATCCCAATACCCATGGAACGGGGTGCACGCTTTCAAGCGCCATTGCCTCCAATCTGGCCAAGGGTTACTCCCTGTCTGAGTCCGTCCGCCGCTCCAAGGATTATCTCTCTCTTGCCCTCGCCGAAATGCTTAATCTGGGAGCGGGAAGCGGCCCGATGGCTCATGGCTTTGCGCTTACAGGCACATTTGCAGAATAGGAGAGGGGCACTGGAATTTAAACTGCGGATCTGAAACGCCGTTTTTCCTTCCTTTTCGACAGACTGCATGATATAATGGGGATATCAGACATGATATCTGCCCAGACAGGATGAAGGAAAGGGGTGCATGCTATGAGCAAAGTTATAACAATCAGCCGGGAATTCGGAAGCGGAGGAAGAGAGCTGGGGGTGAAGCTCGCAGAAGCTCTGGGGATTCCTTTTTATGATAAGGAGCTGATTTCCATGGCAGCCGACGATATGGAGATTGCGGAAGAGGCTTTCCGGCGCTATGACGAGAGGGTGGAGATTCCGGATTATCTGAATCATGAGAGATATGTGGCTCTGGCAGATTTATACCGGGTAAATATTTCAGATCAGCTGTTTGTGGCCCAGTCCAATGTAATCAGACGCCTGGCTGCCCACGGCCCGTGTGTGATTGTGGGACGGTGTGCAGATATGATATTGGAGGACAGCGTCAACCTCTTCCTGCACGCTAGGATGGAGCGGCGGGTGATGCGGGTGATGGCCATTGAAGCGAGCACGGATCCGAAGGAGACCGAACGCCATATCCGAGAAGTAGATGCAAAGAGAAAAGATTATTACCAGTACTATACGGGAAATACCTGGGGCAGAGCCCAGAATTACCATCTGTGCCTTGATACGGGACTGGCCGGGATCGATGGCTGTCTGAAGGCAGTGCTGGCCTATCTGGAAGCATTTTAAGATGCGGCAGGAATGCAAAAAATCATACCGATTAGAACTAGGTTAAAGAGGGGCAGCTTCTGTGATATGACAGAGGCTGCCCTTTCTGGCAGGATACAGTGCGGGAGAAAAAATGGTATTGACTTAGAGTGAACTCCAGGGCATATAATCAGTTTAAAGCCGGAACTTTGCCGGAATGTTTCTGTGCATCCAGAAATAGCTTTTACAATAGCTTCAAAAGATTCAGAAACGGTCACAGAGACATCTCCTGGAGAACGATGGAAACTCCGGCACAGGATTTTGACTGACAGAAGGAGGAGTGTGCGGATATGATCTACAAAAAATTTCAGAACCTGAATCTTTCAGCCCTCGGGATGGGGGCCATGAGGCTGCCGGTGATTGACGGGGACGATTCCCGGATCGATGAGGCTGCCGCAGAGAAGATGGCCGCCTATGCCATGGAGCATGGGGTAAACTACTATGATACGGCATGGGGATACCACAATGGCCAGTCTGAGCTTGTGATGGGACGGATTCTCAAAAAATACCCCAGGGACAGCTTTTATCTGGCCACGAAATTTCCGGGCTATGATCTCTCCAATATGGATAAGGTGGAGGAGATTTTTGAGAAGCAGCTTGAAAAATGCCAGGTAGAATACTTTGATTTCTATCTGTTCCACAATGTCTGTGAGATGAACATTGACGCATATCTGGATCCGAAATACGGAATTTACGAGTACCTGACACGACAGAGGAAAGAGAGCAGAATCCGCCATCTGGGATTTTCCGTTCATGGAAGCCTGGATGTTATGAAGCGCTTCCTCGACGCCTACGGCGACGTCATGGAATTCTGCCAGATCCAGCTGAACTACATAGACTGGGATTTTCAGGATGCCAGGGCCAAGGTGGAACTGTTAGCAGAGAAGAAGATTCCTGTCTGGGTAATGGAACCCCTTCGGGGAGGAAGGCTGGCCTCTCTTCCGGAGGAAAGTGAAAAGCGGCTGAGAGAGCTGCGCCCGGATGAGACCATTCCGGCCTGGGCCTTCCGGTTCCTTCAGACAATCCCGGGAGTAACCGTCGTCCTGTCAGGTATGTCCAATATGGAGCAGATGCAGGCCAATATCGAAACCTTTAAGGAGGATAGGCCTTTAGACGAGAAGGAGAGAAAGGTGCTGGCAGAGATTGCAGAAGGGATGGTAAAGAAAACAGCCCTCCCCTGTACGGCCTGCCATTATTGTGTCAGCCACTGTCCTAAGGGACTTGACATTCCTTCTCTGCTGAATTTATACAATGAGCACAGCTTCACAGAGGGCGGATTTATTGCCCCTATGGCGCTTTCGGCAGTTCCGGAGGATAAGAGGCCTTCTGCATGTATCGGCTGCAGAAGCTGTGAGGCTGTCTGTCCCCAGCAGATCAAAATTTCTGAGGCCATGAAGGACTTTGTCAGGAAACTGGGATAGAGACGGCGCTCCCCTTTTTGCGCTGCGGAGTATTCAGCCGGCAAAAAAGCAGGAGAGGAAGAAAAGGCGCGGAGCCGGGCAGGGTGAAAAAATGATGCGCAGGAACAGAGTTTAGAAGGAGATTGAAAGGATGGAGTATCGCAGATTACAGCGGGGAGGAGAGAACATCAGCATTCTGGGGCTTGGAAACAGCTCTCTGGGAGCGGCAGGGCAGAGGGAGGCAGAGGAAACCATCGCCCTGGCCCTGGAAAACGGCATCAACTATTTTGATATGGCAGCGGCAGACGCCTCGCCGTTTTCCGCCTTTGGAAATGCTGTTTCCGGGTACAGAAATCAGGTGTTCTACCAGATCCATTTCGGAGCGGATTACAGAAGCGGGAAATACGGCTGGACGCTTAAGCTGGAGGATATAAAAAAATCAGTGGACTGGCAGCTTCAGGCTCTTAAGACAGACTATATCGATTTTGGCTTTATCCACTGCATTGACGAACAGGCAGACTGGGAAAAGGTACTGTCCGGCGGGACGCTGGAGTATATCAGAGAGCTGAAGAAGGCAGGGACAGTCCGCCACATCGGTCTTTCGTCCCACACGCCTTCGATTGTGGAGCGCTTTCTCGATGAGGGCGATATCGACATGGTCATGTTCAGCATCAATCCTGCCTATGATTACAGGCAGGGAGACTATGCCATCGGCAGCGTGGACGAGAGAATGGCCATGTACCGCCGCTGCGAGGCCGAGGGAGTGGGAATTTCAGTTATGAAGGCATTTGGAGGCGGACAGCTTTTAAATGCAAAGACCTCTCCCTTTAAGAGAGCGCTGACAGAATACCAGTGCATCCAGTATGCCCTCGACAAGCCGGGAGTGGTGACGGTGCTTCCGGGCATCCGGGGAAAGGAGGATCTGGAACGTATTCTGGGATTTTTCAGGGCGTCCAGAGAGGAGAAGGACTACTCGGTTCTCGGAACCTTTGCCCCTCAGGATGCAGAGGGCATCTGCGTCTACTGCAACCACTGCCAGCCATGCCCGGCAGGGCTTGACGTGGGGCTGATCAACAAGTACTACGATTTGGCAATGGCAGGAGATGCTCTCGCGAGGGACCACTATGAGAATCTGGAAAAGAAAGCCTCTGACTGCATTGGCTGCGGCCACTGTGACAGGCGCTGTCCCTTCCATGTAGGCCAGGCAGAGCGGATGAAGGAGATTGCCGGGTACTTCGGAAAATAGCCCGGAAAACGCCAACGAAGGAGGCCCTTTGCGGTTTCGGAACATGCAGGAGCGTCAAGAACCGGTATCAGAGAACAGAGACAAGGCCCCGGGAGAACTTCGGGGAAAATGGTATGGAAATAAAAAGCAGAAACATGACAGGAGGAGAGCAGATGTGAAGGAAAATGTGGAAGAACTGGTGAAAGAAAAACTTGGCCAGGGGGCAGTATTTCCGGCAGGAGAGGAAAATACAGCCTTCTCCCAGTATTTTAAAGGCCAAAGCTACCTGAAGATGCTGACAACAGCAGGGGTGGGGATTGGAAATGTCACCTTTGAGCCCGGCTGCAGAAACAACTGGCATATTCACCACAAAGGAGGCCAGATCCTCCTTGTGACAGGAGGCCGCGGCTGGTACCAGGAGTGGGGAAAGGAAGCTGTCGAGCTTCATGCCGGGGATGTGGTAAACATTCCTCCGGAGGTGAAGCACTGGCACGGAGCGGCTAAGGACAGCTGGTTTCAGCATCTGGCCGTGGAGGTGCCGGCCGACGGCGCTTCCAATGAGTGGCTGGAGGCTGTGGAGGATGAGGAATACAGCCGGCTTCCATAGGAACCTGCTGCAAAACAGAGTGAAAATATGACGGAATTCAGGAGGTACAGGGATGAAAGTATTGATGATCAACGGCAGCCCGAGAAAAAACGGAAATACGTCTGCCGCCTTAAAGGAGATGGAGCGTGTATTTTTAAGAGAAGGCGTCGAGGCGGAAACCGTACAGATTGGGGCCAGGGATATCAGAGGCTGCATTGCCTGCTATTCCTGCAGCAAGACGGGACGGTGTGTGTTTGAGGATGAGGTAAACCAGCTGGCTCCGAAGTTTGAGGAAGCTGACGGTCTGGTGATTGCCAGCCCTGTGTACTATGCCTCTGCAAACGCCACGCTGATCGCCTGTCTGGACCGGCTGTTCTACAGCACGCATTTTGACAAGACCATGAAGGTCGGGGCGAGTGTGGCAGTGGCAAGGCGGGGAGGCTGCTCTGACACCTTTGATGAGCTGAACAAGTATTTTACTATCACGGGAATGCCGGTGGCCTCCAGCCAGTATTGGAACAGCGTGCACGGCAGGAATGCCGGAGAGGCACTGGAGGACGAGGAGGGACTTCAGACTATGCGCACTCTGGCGGCCAACATGACATTCCTTATGAAGAGCATTGCTCTTGGAAAGGAGACGTTCGGTCTTCCAGAGAGAGAGCCTCAGGTGTTTACCAATTTTATACGATAGGATCCCACTGTCCTGGCAGGCCGCCGTTTCGGCGGCCTGTATCTGTATTGGAGGTCTTTGCCTGGCCTTTTTTCAGAAGATAAAGGATTCCGGGCAGTTTTGAGAGAAGAGAGAAGAAGACAGGAAGAGCAGGATTGATGTTGGCCCCCGTTCCCTGTTTGTGCAAAAAAGGACTTGCAGAAGGGAGGATTTTGTCTTATCATATAGTTTGATATCAAACTATATAAAGGAGGGAAATGAATGCTCAATGAAGAACTGCATGTCCTGCTGCTCAGAGCCTTTCATCACTGCAATAAGCGGATTGTCCAGAGAACATCGAGGCTGCCGCTGCTCCCGGGACAGCCTAAGATTCTGGAATACGTAGAAGAAAACAACGGCTGCATTGCAAAGGATATATGCAGGGGCTGTGTGCTCGATAAATCGACGATGACAAGTCTGCTGACCCGGATGGAACGGGAGGGACTGCTTGTTAAAAGCGGAAGTCCGGCTGACAGAAGGGCATATCATATTTTTTTAACGCCAAAGGGAGAGCAGGCTGCCAGAGAAGTGAAAAGGATTTTTTCTGAAACGGATGAGAAGGCCTTTCAGGGAATTTCTGCCAGTGAAAGGGCAGGCTTTCTTTCCACATTGAATAAAATTATAGCAAACCTGGAGGATGAGACCGAATGAAACAGATACTAAAGCGTTATTTATATTTTATACTTGGAGTGGCGATCAACTCTTTCGGTGTTGCCTTCATCACGAAAAGCGCTCTGGGAACCTCCCAGATTTCCAGCGTTCCCTATGTCTTAAGCCTCCGGTTCCCATCTGTCAGCTTTGGCATGACAACCTTTTTTGTAAACCTGCTGTTTATTCTGATCCAGGCAGTACTTTTGAAAAAGAATTTTCAGCCTGTGCAGTTTCTTCAGGTAGCAGTCAATGTGCTGTTCAGCGTGCTGATCGATGTGAGCATGACGCTGCTGTCTTTTTTCCAGCCGGAGGCGTTCGGGCTCAGAATCGTAAGCCTTCTGGCAGGATGCGTCATACTGGCTGTCGGAATCAGCATTGAGGTAGCCCCTGATGTGCTGGTGGTTCCCGGGGAAGGGGCAGTGCGCGCAATTTCCCAGACCACGGGACTCAAATTTGGCTCTGTGAAGGTCTATTTTGATGTCAGCCTGATTGTAATTGCCTCGGCTCTGTCCTTCCTGTTTTTTGGAAGGCTGAACGGCGTCGGCCTCGGCACCGTGATCTCGGCTCTTACAGTGGGAAAATTTGTGAATATTGTTAACCTTCATCTCCCTGCTGTCCGGAAAATAAGAGATCTGGCCGCATCTGCTTCTTGTCCATCTGCAAATTTTGTGCCATAATAGAACTGAATTCCTGCCGGAAGGTCTGAGCTGCCTGCTTTTTCAGGCAGCCAGGAAGATGGACAGGGGGAAATAAAAGTGACAGTACTGAAAAGAGAGGGATAGATAATGAGAAGAGAAGCCTCCCTGGAATTGTGGAAATCTCTGTATAAGGCTGCCGTTCGTCTGATGGAACTTGCTCCATGGGAGAATTTCTGGGATACGGATCTGATAGCGATACAGCTGAAGGATAAAAAAGAACCTGTGTTTATGAGTATTGCAGGCCGGGGAATTGCCGGCTGCGGAGTGACGATGTATGAGGGAGAGAGAGGGCTGGAGGACTTTGATCTTCTGGAGGGAACCAGGGGTGAGGAAGGACCCTTCAGTGTTTTTGCGCTCAGAGAGCAGCAGTGTGTCTCCTTAAGCTTTGTGGATCGGGAGGATGTGCCGAAGGAGCAGCGTGACAGGATAAAGGAGCTGAATCTCTCCTTCCGCGGCAGAGGCAAATGGCCCTGCTTTCTCGCCTTCGAGAAGGCCTATGCGCCGTGGACTCCTGACGAAAGGCAGGTGTCCGTTATGGCCCAGGCCCTGTGGGAGCTGTGCGAGGCGGCAGGTGACGTGAAGTCCGGAAAGGTGAAAATCCGATATGAGAGGGGAGAGCACCTGTGGCGTTCCTATGACAGTGAGGCAGGAGAGTGGAGAAACTATTCGGCGCCTCTACCTGACGGGAACAGAAAGTATCCTCTTGCAAGGCTGAGAAGCCAGGACCAGATAGAGGCTGTGAAGTCCAGACCCAGGAGCATTTATGAACTGTGTATGGATCTGTTCTACATGAATGCGGAGGTGATGGAGGAGGGCTATGACAAGCCGTTTTTCCCCCGCGCCTTTCTGGTTATGGATAAGAGAAGCAGGAAAATTGCCAATATGCAGGTTTTAGAGCCCAGGGACAGCGAGGTAAACGCGATCCTCCATTTCCTGCTCACCTATGTGATGAAGAGCGGAAGGCCGCGCACCATTTACGCCAGAAATCCCTGGATCTTTGCGGCTCTGACCGATACCTGCAAAAAGTGTGACATCCCTCTTGTGCACAGCGATCTGGAAGAGATGGAAGAGATGGTGGAACAGCTGACGGACGCTGGGACAGAGGACGGACAGGAGTAGGAAACGTGCTAAGGAATCTTTCCTGCTTCCGCTATTTTCCGCTGTCGCCGTAGTTGGACAGATACCGGGCGGAGGGGTCGGCTACACGGCAGCCCTCCCAGCTCTCATTCGGCATCCAGTAGCCCGGGATCATTTCCGCCTGGCCAGGATAGTGACGCTCAAAAATCTCCCGGTACAGGAGAGATTCCTTCGTGAAGGGCGGGCAGAAATCAAAGGAGGCGGCTTTGGAGGAGAATTCGCTGTCGCTGTAGCAGCTGTCCGCATATTCCTTCAGATAATCTACCATGGAATGGCCTACCGCGTCAGAGAATGCGGCCTTTTCGCGCATCAGGAGGTCCTCAGGGAGAATGCCGGAGTCCAGAAATGCCCGGCGCAGCAGGTATTTGCCTTTTCCATAGACATTTCTCTTTTTTTCAGGGTCAATGCTCATGACGTATTCCGCAAAAGCCAGATCTCCGAAAGGAACGCGGCCCTCCATGGAATTGTCGCTGATGCACCGGTCTGCTCTCAGCACGTCGTACAGATAAAGCTCCCGCACGCGCTTCTGGCTCTCCGCCTGGAAGGCCGCGGCGTCAGGGGCAAAATCCGTATATTTATAGCCGAACAGCTCGTCGGAAATCTCCCCTGTCATCAGAACACGGATGTCGGTGGTTCTGTGAATCTCCCGGCAGAGCAGGTACATTCCGATGGAAGCCCGGATGGTGGTAATGTCATAGGTGCCCAGAATAGAAATCACCGGATCCAGCGCGCGGATTACATCTTCGCGGTCTATGAGTACTTCCGTGTGTTCGCTTCCGATGTATTCGGCGGCCTCCCGGGCGTATTTGAGGTCAATGGCGTCTTTTGCCATTCCGATGGCAAAGGTGCGGATGGGACGGCTAAGCAGACGGGACGCGATGGCGCATACAAGGGAGGAATCCAGGCCGCCGCTCAGCAGAAAGCCCATGGGAGCGTCTGAATCCAGCCTCTTTTTCACACCGTCTGTGAGAAGGATCCTGATGTTTCGGCAGATGGTATCTAAATCTTCAGAAGGATCGGACAGGTGTTCCTCATCCGGGTGAAAGGGAGAGGGAAAACGGCGGGAAAAGATACTGTCCGCCGACGGGGCGGACACGTCCCTGTATTTTACGAAGGCGCCGTCCTTGTAGTAGCAGCCGGGAGGAAAGGGAAAGATTCTCCGGCACAGGCCTACGAGGCATCTGGCCTCGCTTGCAAAGCAGATAGCCCCCTGGCTGTCATATCCATAGAAAAGAGGACGGATGCCGAAAGGATCTCTGGCTGCAAGGAAGGAGCCGGAAGCTTTGTCGAACAGAACAAGAGCAAACTCTGCGTCTAAGAGACGGAACATGCCGGTTCCGTATTTTTTATACAGCGGCAGGAGAAGTTCACAGTCGCTGCCGCTCTTAAACTCCCATCCCTCTTTAATAAGGGCTTCCCGGACAGGTCGGAACCCGTACAGTTCGCCGTTGCAGGCGACGCAGATGTCTTTATCTGAAAAGGGCTGCATACCTTCGGGGGAGAGCCCCATAATCGCCAGCCGCTTAAAGCCTATGAGGCCGCGGCCGGTATCTACAATTCTCGTATCGTCAGGGCCTCTCTCCTCCGAGCGGCCGAAGAGGGAGGAAAACTCCTCCCTGTCGGCCCCGGCCCTGCAGCAGCACATAATTGAACACATATCAGATCTCCTCCTATTTCACACTGAATATAATATCGCTGTAGGACGGATAAGGCCATGCGCTGGAATCGGTCATACCTTCCATGCGATCCACTGTGGAGCGCAGAGCCTCCATGGCAGGCACGATGCTGTCCCGATAGAAAAAGGCCTGTTCACAGAGCTTTGCCTTTTCCTTCGCTTCTCCCAGCCGTTTTTTCAGCTCTTCCACTTCCTCAAAAGCCTGATCCGCAAGGGAGGACAGCTGAGCTGCCACTGTGAACTCATAGCCAGACGGAGCCTGGGAGGACAGCTGCGCTTTTCTGTGAGCCGCCGCTGCCAGCTCTCCAAAAAAGCGGGATACGGCCGGAAGAATATCCCGGAGAACCATCTCATTCATGGTCAGCGCTTCGATATTCAGAACCTTTACATAGTTCTCAAACATGATCTCACAGCGGGCCTTTGCCTCTGCCTCACTGAATACCCTGTGCCTGGAAAAGAGAGCCAGATTTTTTTCATCTGTAAAATGTGACACAGCGTCCGGGGTAGTTTTCAGGTTCATGAGCCCGCGGGCCCTGGCCTCTGCGATCCAGCTCTCATCGTAACCATTCCCATTGAAAATAATCCGTTTATGTTCAGATATGGTCTTTTTCAGCAGTGTGCGGAGAGCTGCCTCAAAATCCCCGGCAGGTTCCAGAATATCGGCAAACTGCCGAAGCTCCTCGGCCACAGCCGTGTTCAGCATAATGTTGGGGCCGGAGAGGGAGGAGGAGGAGCCTGGCATACGAAATTCAAACTTATTTCCTGTGAAAGCAAATGGGGAGGTCCTGTTTCTGTCTGTGGTATCCCGTGGAAATTTTGGGAGCACATGGGCGCCGCGCATAAACTCCCTCTCACTGCATCCGTCATAGGGGCAGTCCCTCTCAATGGAATCCAGCACCTTTTCCAGAGCGGAGCCGATAAAAATGGAAACGACGGCAGGAGGGGCTTCGTTGGCGCCCAGGCGGTGATCATTTCCCGCGGAGGCGACGCTCAGACGAAGGAGATCCTGATACTCGTCCACAGCCTTTATGACAGCACAGAGGAAGAGAAGAAACTGGAGATTGCTGCCAGGCGTGTTCCCGGGCTCCAGCAGGTTATTTCCAAGGCTGTCGCAGAGAGACCAGTTGTCATGCTTGCCGCTTCCGTTGATTCCCTCGAAGGGCTTCTCATGGAGCAGGCATACCATATGGTGGCGTCTGGCAATTTTCTGCATCATCTCCATGGTGAGCTGATTCTGATCCATGGCCACATTGGCGGTGATAAACACGGGAGCCAGTTCATGCTGGGCAGGGGCCACCTCGTTGTGTTCTGTCTTTGCCAGAATTCCCAGCTTCCACAGCTCCTTGTTCAGCTCGTCCATAAAAGCCTGTACCCTGGGCTTGACTGCGCCGAAGTAGTGATCGTCCAGCTCCTGTCCCTTGGGGGATGTGGCGCCGAACAGGGTTCTGCCGGTCAGGATCAGATCCTTTCGTTTCAGGAATACCTCCTCGTCGATGAGAAAATATTCCTGCTCTGCTCCGATGGTGGGGCGCACCCAGGATACGCGGTCATTGCCGAAGAGGCGCAGAATGCGGACAGCCTGACGGCTCAGGGCTTCCATGCTCCTGAGAAGAGGCGTTTTTTTATCCAGGGCCTCCCCGCCGTAGGAGCAGAAGGCAGTGGGGATGCACAGCACCCGGTCTTTGATAAAGGCGTATGAGGTGGGATCCCAGGCGGTGTAGCCTCTTGCCTCAAAGGTGGCTCTCAGCCCGCCGTTAGGGAAAGAGGAGGCGTCCGGTTCGCCCTTTATGAGTTCTTTGCCGGAAAAATCCATGATAATTTTTCCATCGCCGGCGGGAGTGATGAAGCTGTCGTGCTTTTCAGCGGTGATGCCTGTCATGGGCTGAAACCAGTGAGTAAAGTGGGTGGCTCCATGATCCAGAGCCCAGTCCTTCATAGCGTTGGCAACGGTATCCGCTATCTGAGGATCCAGGCTTCGCCCATCGTGGATGGTGCGAAGAAGCTGGCGGTATACGTCCTTTGGAAGACGTTCTCTCATGGCGCTTTCGCCGAATACCATAGAACCGAAAATGGCGTCAGGTTTTTTCATAATGTCTCCTCCTTCTTTTCAGAGTATGAGCTGTCATGCCCGGACAGCGCGTCCGGGCGGGAACTGGGAGAGGGACCGTCCGGTTTCTCTCAAAAAAAGAAACGGCAGAGGGCACTTTGACCATTGGCCGGCGCCCTTGCCGTTTGTTTGGGTGATACTATAGCGCGTTCAGAGAGATTTGTCAACTGCCGTTTAAAAAAAATCGGAGTCCATCTTTCAGACCCGGTCAGGCGTCGGAATATCAGGAGAACCCGTACAGCGAAAAAATTCTTGACAGCAGAGATATTTTCCTGTATAAATAATTCCAAACTGCAGAAAATACAATTTTGAGAGAGAACAAAGGCGTTCGCTTCAGGGGAAAGTGTCCCCCTGGCGGGCGCCTTTTCTGAAAGGTTGTTTTTTGGCGGAGGCAGAAGATGAGGAGGAAATCTGGGATGACGAAGTACATTTTTGTGACAGGCGGAGTAGTATCCGGACTCGGAAAGGGGATCACGGCGGCTTCTCTTGGACGGCTGCTGAAGGCCAGAGGCTTAAAGGTTGCTGCGCAGAAGCTGGATCCTTATATCAACGTGGATCCGGGGACTATGAGCCCTTATCAGCACGGAGAGGTATACGTGACAGAGGACGGTGCGGAGACAGATTTGGATCTGGGGCACTATGAGCGGTTTATCGACGAGGATCTGAACCAGTATTCCAACCTGACGACGGGAAAGGTTTACTGGAATGTTCTCAGCAAGGAGCGCCGGGGGGAGTATCTGGGAGAGACGGTTCAGGTGATTCCTCATATAACCAATGAAATCAAGGATTTTATCTACAGGGTTGGCAAAAAGACGAACGCGGATGTGGTGATCACTGAAATCGGCGGAACCACCGGCGACATCGAAAGCCAGCCCTTTTTGGAGGCTATCCGCCAGGTGGGGCTGGAAATCGGCAGGGAAAACAGCCTTTACATTCATGTGACTCTTGTTCCGTTCCTGAAGGGAAGCAATGAGCATAAGTCAAAACCCACCCAGCACTCGGTCCGGGAGCTTCAGGGGATGGGAATTAAGCCGGATCTGATCGTACTTCGCTGCGACGAGCCTCTGGAGGAGGAAATTTTCAAAAAGACAGCCCTGTTCTGCAACGTGAAAGAGGACTGTATTTTTGAAAATCTGACGATCCCTGTACTCTATGAAGCTCCCCTGATGCTGGAGCGGGAACATTTTTCAGAGATTGTCTGCCGGGAGCTTCAGCTGAGAGCCAGGGAGCCGGATCTTGCCGACTGGAAGGCCATGGTGGAGCGGATCAAGGGAAGGAAAAAGACAGTGACCATAGGCCTGGTGGGCAAATACACAAAACTCCATGACGCCTATCTCTCTGTAGCTGAAGCCCTGCGCCATGCAGGCTATGACTGCGGCTCAAGAATTGATATCCGCTGGATCGACTCGGAAACCGTGAGAGAGAACGATTCTGCCCGGGTGCTGGGTGCCTGTGACGGGATTATCGTGCCGGGAGGCTTCGGGACAAGAGGAATTGACGGAATGGTGGAGGCTGCCAGATACTGCAGAGAGCACAATGTTCCCTACCTGGGAATCTGTCTGGGAATGCAGATTGCCGTGATTGAGTTTGCCAGAAATGTCTGCGGCATGAAAGAGGCGTCGTCCAGGGAGTTCGATCCGGATTCCCCCTATAAGGTGATCGATTTTCTCCCGGATCAGGATGATTTTACGGACAAAGGGGGAACACTCAGACTGGGAGCCTATCCATGCAGCATAAAGGAGGGAAGCAGAATGGATGAGTGCTACGGCAGCAGTCTCATTTATGAGCGTCACCGCCACCGCTATGAGTTTAACAACGGCTACAGGGACAGGCTTGAAGCAAATGGCCTCCTGATCAGCGGCACATCCCCGGACGGAAAGCTGGTGGAGACAGTAGAAATACCCGGGCATGATTTTTACGTAGGCGTCCAGTTCCATCCTGAGTTTAAGAGCCGTCCGAACCGTCCTCATCCTCTGTTTAAAGGGTTTGTGGAGAGTGCGCTTAAAAGAAGAGACGATTTGCGCGGGTAAGGCTCAGCCTGAACAGAGTCTTTTTGAAAGGAGAACAGACGAATGAACAGATACCTTGTCCTGGAAAACGGAAAAGTACTGAAAGGTACGGCTTTCGGAGCTGACAGAGAGGTAACGGCAGAGATCGTGTTTACCACGGCCATGACAGGCTACATTGAAACGCTGACAGATAAGAGCTATAAAGGGCAGGCGGTTGTCCAGACCTTTCCCCTGATTGGAAATTATGGAATCATCAGGGAGGATCAGGAGAGCGGGACTGCAGGGCTTTCTGCCTATATTGTGCGGGAATGGTGCGCCCATCCCTCCAATTTCCGGTGCGATACAGATCTGGACAGCTACCTGAAGGAAAACCAGATTCCCGGCATCTGCGGTATTGACACAAGGGCTCTCACAAAAATGCTCAGAGAGCACGGAACTATGAACGGGTTCATCACAGATGACCCGTCGAGAGCAGATCTGGAACAGATCAGGGCCTTTCGCTGTGAGAACCCGGTTTCCCAGGTGACAATCCATGAGCCGACGCTGTTTCGCGGCAGGGCCAGCCGCAGACTGGTGGTCATGCTGGATTTCGGAAGGAAGGACAATATTCTGCGCTCCCTCCTGGAGAGAGACTGTGACGTGTGGGTGCTTCCGGCTTCCACTTCCCCAAAGGAGGTTCTCAAGTACAAGCCGGACGGAATTTTCCTGACAAACGGTCCGGGAGATCCGGCAGAGAACACGGAGATTATAAAAAATCTGAGAGAGCTTTTGGAAAGCGGTATTCCGATGATGGGAATCTGTCTCGGCCATCAGCTTCTGGCCCTTGCACACGGTTTTCAGACAGAGAAGATGAAATACGGCCACAGGGGAGCCAACCAGCCTGTAAAGGACGGAAAGACAGGACGGATTTACATTACCTCCCAGAATCACGGCTATGCGGTGAGGGAGGACAGCATCGATACCTCTGTAGCTGAAACCTCCTTTGTCAATGTCAATGACGGGACCAATGAGGGGCTGCGCTATAAAAATTACCCCGTGTACTCCGTCCAGTTTCACCCGGAGGCGTGCGGAGGCCCGAAGGACACAGATTTTCTGTTTGATGATTTTTTAGGGATGCTGAAACGGTAGAAGCCCCGCCTGGCAGTTCAGCTTTGCCATAGAGCAGTACGAAAAGACAGATAAGGAGGAAACAGAATGCCTTTCAATCATTCAATTAAAAAGGTGCTTGTGATCGGCTCCGGCCCCATTGTCATCGGACAGGCAGCAGAATTCGACTATGCGGGAGCGCAGGCCTGCCGTGCCCTCAGGGAGGAGGGGCTGGAAATTGTCTTGGTGAATTCAAATCCGGCTACCATTATGACGGATCACATGATGGCAGACAGAATATACATTGAGCCGCTGACCCTTGAAACGGTGAAGAGGATTATTGAGAAGGAAAAGCCGGACAGCATTCTCTCCGGTCTCGGCGGCCAGACGGGGCTTACACTCTGTATGCAGCTGGCCCATGACGGGTTCTTAGAGGAGCATGGAGTAAAGCTTTTAGGCTCTTCGCCGGAAACTATCGACAGAGCAGAGGACAGGCAGCTCTTTAAGGATGCTATGGAGTCCATCGGACAGCCCTGCGTCCCGTCAAAGGTAGTCAATGAGACAGAGGACGCCCTGGAATTTGCGAAGACCATCGGATATCCGGTGATTGTCCGCCCGGCCTTCACCCTGGGAGGAACGGGAGGAGGAATCGCAGACAGTGAGGAGGAGCTTCGGGAGATTGCAAGAAACGGCCTTGCCCTGTCGCCGATTCACCAGATTCTGGTGGAGAAAGGGATTTCCGGCTGGAAAGAGATTGAGTTTGAGGTGATCAGGGACAGGACAGGAAACTGCATCACCGTCTGCTCAATGGAAAACTTTGATCCGGTAGGGATCCACACAGGCGACAGCATTGTCATCGCCCCTGCGGTGACGCTGGCAGACAGGGAGTACCAGATGCTTCGCTCTGCGGCTCTCAGGATTGTGGACACCCTTCAGGTAGAGGGCGGCTGCAACTGCCAGTTCGCACTGAATCCAGAGTCTTTCGAGTATGCAGTGATCGAGGTAAACCCGAGAGTGTCCCGCTCCTCGGCCCTGGCATCCAAGGCCACAGGCTATCCAATCGCCAAGGTAGCCACCAAGATTGCCGTGGGATACACCCTGGATGAGATCAAAAATGCAGTGACAGGAAATACGTACGCCGCCTTTGAGCCGGCTCTGGACTATGTGGCTGTAAAGTTCCCCAAGTGGCCCTTTGAGAAATTCGTGTATGCAGAGAGGACGCTGGGAACTCAGATGAAGGCCACCGGGGAGGTTATGTCCATCTCCGACAGCTTTGAGTCAGCCATTATGAAAGCGGTGAGAGGGGCGGAGATCTCCACAGAAACCCTGAGTTTTGCGTGGATACGCGCCCTGACGGACGGGGAGCTGAAAGACCGCATTCACGTCCAGGATGACAGCCGCCTTTTTGTAGTCTGCGAGGCCTTAAGACGGGGGATCACAGTGGAGGAAATCCACGGGATCACAAAGATTGACGAGTGGTTTCTCTGGAAGCTCAGAAATATAGTCGATTATGAGAAGGAGATTGAGGAAAGGCAGCTGACCGGGGAGCTGTACATGCGAGGCAAGAAACTGGGCTTTACAGACCGCTCCCTTGAGACCATATCCGGCCATCCCCTGCCTGCGAAGGCTGCTCCTGTGTACCGGATGGTTGATACCTGTGCCGGCGAGTTTGCCGCCCAGACACCTTACTTCTACGGCGTTTACAGCAGCGAGGAGGAGGGAGGAGAAAATGAGGTGCTGCCGTTTATCAGAAATCCCGGGAAAACCGTCGTGGTATTTGGCTCCGGCCCCATCCGTATCGGGCAGGGAATTGAGTTTGACTATGCCAGCGTTCACTGTGTCCAGGTGCTGAAGGGGCTGGGCTATGAGGTAGTGATTGTCAACAATAATCCGGAGACTGTTTCCACGGATTTCGACACGGCAGACCGTCTCTACTTTGAGCCGCTGACGACGGAGGATGTGAAGAACATCCTTCAGGCGGAGAAGCCCTGCGGGGTGGTGGTGGCCTTCGGCGGCCAGACTGCAATCCGGCTGACCAGGTTTCTGGCAGAGAGCGGGGTGCCGGTTATCGGAACCTGTGCAGACAGCATCGATATGGCGGAGGACAGGGAACGGTTTGATGAGCTCTTAGACCGTCTGCACATTGCAAAGCCAAAGGGGCACACAGTCATGACAGAAGAAGAGGCCATCCGGGCAGCAGAGAGCGTGGGGTATCCGGTTCTGATGCGCCCGTCCTATGTACTGGGGGGTCAGAACATGATCATCGCCTTCGACGAGGCGGACATCAGAGAGTATATGAAAATTATCCTGGCTCAGAATATTGAAAATCCGGTGCTCATTGACAAGTACCTGGAGGGTACGGAGATAGAGGTGGATGCCATCTATGACGGAACAGATATTCTGCTTCCGGGAATCATGGAGCATGTGGAGCGTTCAGGCATCCACTCCGGCGACAGCATAGCCATCTATCCGGCCATGCACCTGACGCCGGAGACGGAGGAGAAGATCGCAGAGACCACGAAAAAGCTCTGTGAAGGTCTCAACGCCGTCGGCATTGTCAATGTCCAGTACATTGTGGCAGACGGGGAGATCTATATTATAGAGGTAAACCCTAGGGCATCCAGAACCGTTCCTTACCTGTCGAAGGTGACGGGAGTGCCGATGGTCGATCTGGCGGTAAAGGCAAGCCTTGGAATGAAGCTCAGAGATCTTGGCTTTGGCACGGGGCTTTACAGAAAATCACGGTACACGGCAGTCAAGGTACCGGTGTTCTCCTTTGAGAAGCTGATTGATGTGGACGTACAGCTGGGGCCGGAGATGAAATCAACCGGTGAGGTTCTGGGCATTGGACGGGATCTGAAGGAGGCACTCTACAAAGGGCTTTTGGGAGCCGGCTACAAGATGTTCCACGAGGGAGGCGTGTTCTTTACTGTCAGGAGAAGTGATAAAAAAGAGCTTCCTGCGCTGGCGGAGAAGTTTGCATCCCTGGGCTTCAGGCTCTACGCCACAGAGGGAAATGCCAGAGTGCTCCGGGAGGCCGGATTTGCGGTTAACATGGTTCCGAAGATCGATGAGAACAGCGAGTACAACAGCATGACCATCCTGGAAACAGGGAGAGTGCAGTATATTATCTCTACCTCTGCCAAGGGACGGATTCCGGCCAGGGACAGCGTGAGGATCCGCCGCAGAGCCTGTCTGCTGGGCGTTCCGTGCCTGACCTCCATCGACACGGCAGGCGCGCTGGCAGACAGCCTGATGAGCAGGTACAATGAGGACAACACGGTTCTGGTGGATATTAACCGGATGCAGGAGGAAAGGATTCAGGGAGAGCAGGTACAGTCAGGAAGGAGAGAAGAGCATGGCGGCAGATATTAACCACAATTACGAAAACTTACAGGAGAGCTACCTGTTTGCAGAGACAGCAAAAAGGGTGAATGCCTACAGTCATAGCCACCCGGAGGCAAAACTCATCCGGATGGGGATCGGAGACGTGACGCGCCCTCTCCCGGAGGCAGTTGTGAAAGCCCTTCACCGCGCGTCCGATGAGATGGGAAAGGCGGAAACCTTCCGGGGCTACGGTCCGGAGCAGGGATACGACTTCCTGAGGGAGGCTGTGAGGGAGTATTACAGGCGGTTCGGCGTGGAGCTGGCAGCAGAGGAGATCTTTATCTCAGACGGGGCCAAGAGCGATCTGGGAAATATCCTCGATATTTTCAGCTGTTCCTGCCGCGTCCTGGTGACGGATCCCGTCTATCCTGTCTATGTGGATACGAATCTCATGGACGGCCGCGAGATTCTGTATGCCCGGGCCGGGGAGGAGAATGGCTTCCTCCCCATGCCAGAGGAGGGCATGGAGGCAGATCTGATCTACCTGTGCTCTCCCAACAACCCCACAGGCGCCGTTTATACGAGGGAGCAGCTGAAGGAATGGGTGGACTTTGCAAACGTCAGGGGAAGTGTGATCCTCTTTGACGCTGCCTACGAGTGCTTCGTGACGGGAGAGCTGCCCCGCAGCATTTTTGAGATAGAGGGCGCAAGGACCTGTGCCATTGAGTTCTGTTCCTTCTCCAAGAAGGCGGGATTTACCGGAACCCGATGCGGCTACACGGTGATCCCCATGGAGCTTGTGCGCTCCGGGAAGGCGCTTAACAGACTGTGGCTGCGCCGCCAGACCACGAAGTTCAACGGAGTGCCCTATATTGTCCAGAGGGCTGCCGCCGCTGTGTTTACAGAAGAAGGCGAGAGACAGATTCTTGAAAATATTCAGTATTACAGGGATAATGCGAAAATTATTACAGAGACCCTGGACAGACTTGGAATCTGGTATACAGGCGGGGAGCATTCCCCGTATATCTGGCTGAAATGCCCGCGGCAGATGGACTCCTGGACCTTTTTTGATTTTCTGCTGGAGAAGGCCAATGTTGTGGGAACGCCGGGCGCCGGCTTTGGTGCCTGCGGGGAAGGATACTTCCGGCTGACGGCTTTCTCCACAAGGGAGAATACCATTGAAGCCATGAAACGGTTTTATGAGGTGTTTTCCAGATAGGAAAACAAAAATCACAAAAAATCACATAAGAGGCTGAACGGCAAAAACGGCTCCGGCCAGGGCTTTTCCCTGAATGGAGCCGTTTTTTGCCTGCAGCCGGTGCCGTTCAGCCCGGGAAGGCCAGAGCCTGGGGCAGAAGGGGAGGGCCTTGGGGCAGAAGAGCCTGGAGGTCAGCCCTGACCGGTGCAGGAGAAGGTATAGCCGATCCCCCAGACAGTTTTGATAAACCGCGGATTTTTCGGACTGTCCTCAATCTTGTTTCTCAGGTGGCTGATGTAGACCATAATTACGTTGTCATCCACTGCGGTATTGTTCCAGACAAGCTCATAGAGCTGCTCCTTTGAGAACACCTGGCCCGGGTGGGACAAAAAAAGGCGCATCAGCACATGCTCCCTGGAGGAGAGGGAGATGGGAATCCCGTTCTTTGAAAATTCCATGGTAAGGGTGTTGTAGAGAAAGGGCCCTGCTGTGAGAATTTCCCCTGCCTCTTCCCGTCCGGCCTGGCTTCTGCGCACCAGCGCCTTGATCTTGGCGCCCAGAATGACGGGGTTAAAGGGCTTGGACACGTAGTCATCGGCTCCGATGTCCAGCCCGTAGAGGGTGTCAAAGTCACCGCTCCTTCCGCTGAGAACCATGATGGGAGTAGTGTTTCCGGACTCTCTGAGCTTCTTAATGGCATGAAAGCCGTCGTCATTCCCGTTCATCATAATGTCCAGGAGAATCAGGGCAAACTCCCCGCTCTGGGCTGCGCGGACAGCCTCCAGTCCGTCGCTGGCCGTCTGAGCCTTAAAGCCGCTCCCCTCCACAACGCGCATGAGAAGCCGGCGGACAGCCGGATCATCGTCAGCAATCAGTATCTTTTCTTCAGCCATAGGTCCTCCTCCCTTTCTGGTCCGTCTCTTTAATTTCTTCATGAGCAGAAACTGCTCTGTCCAGAATACCACAAAACGAGGAAAACTGCAAAACTTTCAAATCTTAACATTTTTTAAGACTTTTTCAGGGGATGTTAAGAACCGGGCAGTATACTGAAGGCAGAATAACCGTTCTGCTGTACCAGAAGACAGGAAGCCCCAGGGCCTGGCAGGAAAGCAGAGGGAAGAAAGGGAGAAAGAGATATGTATTTAGCTTTTCTGGGCTTTGCCATGATCGTAGTATTTATGGGACTGATTATGGCAAAAAAGTTAAGCCCGTTTACGTCACTGATTATCATTCCTGTGCTTTTCGGTCTGCTGGCAGGCTACGGCTGGGCTACGCTGGAATATGCCATGGCCGGAATTAAGGATGTGGCCGGCACCTTTTCCATGATGACCTTTGCCATCCTGTATTTTGGAATCATGCTCACGGCGGGAATGTTTGACCCTATGGTGGACAAGGTAGTTTCCTGGTGCAAGGGAGACCCGCTGAAGGTTTTGGTGGGAACGGCCGTACTGGCTGCCTTCGTGTCACTGGACGGGGACGGCACCACCACGGTCATGATCTGCTGTACTGCCATGATCCCGATCTATGAGCGCCTGAAAATTAAAAAAATCTATCTTGCGACTCTGATTATCCTTCAGAACTGTATTATGAACCTGATTCCCTGGGGCGGCCCAACGGCCCGCGTTATGTCGGTGATGCATCTGGATGCTGGAGAAATCCTGGCTCCTCTGGTACCTGGTATGGTTCTCTCGGCGATTTACGTCATCGGAGTGTCCTATTATCTGGGACTGAAGGAGAGAAAACGCCTGGGCGTGTCAAAGGATGTGGAGAATCACGCGGTTAAGGTACAGCTTTCAGAGGAGGAGAAAGCATGGAAGAGGCCAGGGCTTATCTGGTTTAACCTGATCCTCACAGCGGCTATCATTGCAGCCCTGATTATGGGACTGGCTTCCTCTGCCATCCTGTTCGGAGTGGGAACAGCGGTTGCCCTCCTCGTCAACTATCCCAATCAGAAGATTCAGAGAAATGTCATCAGCTCCATTGCTCCGGATATGATCAACGTGGTCATGATGGTCCTCGGTGCCGGTGTGCTGATGGGTATTTTAAACGGTCCGGAAAATGCGGGTATGTCAAATGCCATTGCCGAATTCCTGGTTGCCGTGATTCCGGAATCTCTGGCAAAGTACTTTGCAGTCGTGATTGCCGTTGTCAGTGCTCCGGGTACCTATCTGCTTAACAATGACGCCTTCTACTATGGCGTGCTGCCGCCTCTGGCTGCCACAGCCAAGGCCTATGGCTTTACGGATCTGAATGTGGGCTTTGCAGCTCTGATGGGACAGGCCTTCCATTTCCTCAGCCCGTTAGTTCCGTTTATCTACCTGCTGATGGATAAGACAGAGATTACACTGGCACAGTACCAGGGATATATCTTTAAGTGGTGTATCGGAATTTTTGTCATCTTTATGGCTGCAGGGCTTGCGACAGGTTATCTGCCGATTCTGTAAAGAACAGGATTTCCGGGTTTCAGAGGCTGCTTCAGGCAGAAAATAAAACCGGCAGTACTATTTGACAGAAAAAGGGGCATTCTGTAAAATAGACGGAAGAAAATGCAGAAAGGCCCTGCAGAATGTCTGCGGCCAGCCGCCGGCTGCCGCAGGCAGGAAGCGGACGGAGTGCGCAGCGGTATGAAAATTCATTTTTTTAGGGAACGCCCCCGGGGAGGGGGAATCGGCGCTGCCGCAGCGGTTGTATTTGCTGCGGCAGTGCTTTTATTTATTCTGGTAGGAAATATGATAGTCGAGAACCAGAAAACCATGATTGAAACCCAGAGCGGGCAGCTGCGCTCTATCTCAGAGAGCGTGGCGGCCAATATTGAGGTGTTTGTGGAGGAGACGAAAGACGATCTGGCAGTGGAAACAGGGCTGGAACAGTTTCGCACAGCGGAGGCCGCTTTTGCAGAGCAGAATCAGAAGCCCATGGAAGAGACCCTGGAGGAATTTCTCAGGGAGAGGGAGGGAACGGTCACGGGCCTTGTCTACGAACAGGGAAACCTCAGCATTTCACACTGGACACAGGAAGAGAGGGTTCTTACGCTGGTCAGCTTTATGACGGAGCAGACGGCAGATACCGCTATTTCCATCTGGCAGGATGAGGAGGAAAACTGTTACCTGAAACTTCAGAGAACTACAGAAGCCGGAGGCAGGCTTTCCTGTATTCTGAGCTTTAACGATATCTATGAGAAAACAGCAGCCTATATTAAAATGGGAAAAAACGGGTATGTGATGGTCAAGTCCTCAGACGGCCTGATTCTGATGCACCAGGTAGAGGAGCAGATCGGGCAGTATGTCCTGGAAGGGCGCCGCAGGATGTACCCGGGGCTGGATTTTTCTGAGCTGGAAACGCTGATTGAGCATCAGGAGTCGGGAAAAGGAGGGGTGGAGATCTACAATTCCTACTGGTGGATAGAGGAACCGCCCCGGCCGGTCAGAAAGGTATCTGCCTATGAGCCGGTTGAGATCGGAGACGACTTTCTGATCGTCAGCGCTGTGATCGACTATGCGGAAATCACAGAACCCTTGCAGGCGGCTACTATAAAGATAGCTGCAGCAGCCGTCTGCCTGGCGGTATTTTTCGGTCTGTTTCTTCTCCTGATCTGGAAGCTGTTCAGCAGGCAGAAAGCGGTGGAGCAGGAGAACTGTCGGCTGAGAGAGGTGAATGAGCGGCTTGAGGAGCTCAGAAGGAGAGAGGAGGCTATGGCTCATCAGCAGAGGCTTCAGCTTGTGGGAACTATGGCGGGCGGAATCGCCCATGAGTTCAACAACCTGCTGACTCCCATTATGGGCTACTCGGCGATGATGCTGTCAGAGATGGATGAAAGAGACCGCTATTACGCAGATATTCAGGAAATTTTGAGCTCAGCGGAAAAGGCGAAGGAGATTATCAGCCAGATCTCAGCCTTCAGCGGAAAAAATTCCGAGCAGTCCTTTCAGGAAATTCCTGTAAGTCAGGTGGCGGCCAGGGCCATGCTGGTGGCAGAGTCGGGAAAGCCAAAGCAGGTGGAAATTGTCATGGAGCTTGTATTTGAGCCGTTTTGGATGTGGGGGAATGAAACCCAGATTCATCAGATTGTGCTTAACCTGTGCACCAATGCCTTTCACGCCATGGGGGAAGCGGGAGGCCGCCTGACGGTAAAGGGGAGAGTACGGAAGGGAAGAGAGTTTGCCAAAAACAGGTTTTTTGAGGGGAAGGAGGAACAGGACTTTTATGAGCTGTCCTTCTCTGATACCGGGTGCGGTATGACAGAGGATGTCAGAAAACAGATCTTTGATCCATTTTTCACAACCCGCAGGGCTGGAGAGGGGACGGGACTGGGGCTGTTTCTGGTGTACCGGATGGTGGAATCCCACAGGGGGCTGATCACGGTGGAGAGCGAGCCGGGAAAGGGGACGGTGTTCTGTCTGTATTTTCCGGTATACTGCCGCAGCGCGGATTCGGCTTCGCTTCGGTAGGGCGGCCGGCGTTCCGGCCTGTCCTACTTCCTGAAAGGTCCGGCTTTTTCCGGCAGGCTGATGCAAGAAACGAAAAGTTTGAGAACTCTGGCTGCTTAAAAAATTCAAAAAAATACGTCCTGTTAAAGTGTTTTATCTCTGACAGGACGTATTTTTTTGCAGATGTTTCCAGCTGACTGCATTGCAGCCGCCGTATTGATGCTAATGTGTAAGTCAGGACGGATTACAGCTTTTGCACCCTCTGTATCCGGGATTTTCCTTCAGGCACTGCTCGAAGGACTCACCACTCCATTCAGCTTTATTTTTATCACTCATATCAGACACACTCCTGCAGTCCGGCATGTGAATGAGCTTGGAACTGGTGTTAAGAATATACGTATGAAGTCCGTTTCCATCCACAGTCCCGGAAGGCTCTGAACCGGCGGAGGGACCAAAGCCGGAAACAGAACTGTCTTCTGAACTGCCTCCCGCCGGTCTGGCCGGTTTGTCATCCGGATCCCCCGGCGTGTAGTCGCTGCAGGGACTGACAGACCAGGTCAGTGAGGAGCCGTCTGTGGAGACTGTGATGGTTCCCTGCTTGTCCGTGCGGAAGATCTCGATGCCCATGGCCTCGAATTTTTCCATGGTTTCCACATGGGGATGGCCGTAGGAATTTCCGGCTCCGCAGCTGATGACAGCATATTCTGGCACTGCTCTCTGAAGAAAGTCCCAGCTTCCGGAGCTGGCGCTTCCGTGATGGCCGGCAGCGTAAACCGTGCTTTCCAGGGGAAGACCCGTCTTAATCATTTCAGCCTCACTCTCAGATTCCGCGTCCCCGGTAATGAGAAAGCTCACGTCGCCTGCCGTAAGACGGATGGCAACCGAGTAGTCGTTGGCGCTGCTGTAGCTTCTGCTCTGGGGAGCCAGAACTGTGAAGGATGCATTTCCCAGCTGGTAAGTCTCCCCGGGCTTCGGATGGATGAGAGGAATATCCTTCTCGCGGATCACAGACTGGAAAGACTGAAATACCCTTGTATCTGTCTCATAGTCTGGCGCAAGGACTTTCTCTGTTTCATATACATTCAGCGCGCCGACCACTCCGTTCAGGTGATCGGCGTCGTAGTGGGACGCGATCACATAGTCCAGGGTTTCCACGCCCTGCTCCTGAAGATAGGATACGACGAGAGAGGAAGCGTTCCTGTCTCCTCCGTCGTAGAGCATGAAATGGCCGTCAGACTGGATCAGCACAGACAATCCCTGCCCAACGTCGATGAAATGCACTGTGGTATCAGCAGATAATACCTGGCCTTCAGCTGTGCTGCTCTGTGAGGAAGCCGCGGAATTCTCCTCTGTGCTGCCTGTCACATTCAATGAGCCTTCTTCATTGGCCTGCCCGGATAATCCGCTGCCGGAGCATCCTGTTAAAAGAAGAGCGGCAGAGAGCAGACAGGCAACAGCCAGCCGGGCAGAATGTCTGACTCTGTTGAATCGGTTCATATGTCATTACCTCCTTTGCCTGTCCATTTTACCTCATACAGGCAGAGTGCGCAACAGAAAAAAGAACATAAGTTCGCAAGTCCGAAAAACGGGCCTTTTGTTATTTTGTTCCCACAATTGTGACAATCACGCGGTTTGGGAGGCAGACAATAGACTGGCCTGTTTCAGAGATGGCACCCTGACGGACGCAGAGTTTGTCAGGGCAGGAGGCCTCAGTCAGGAATGCCTTTCCATCCTCTATTATAAGATGGTTCGTCTGGCCGTTTCCGCTTTCAATGACAATGTCATCATTCCGGTTTAAGTCTAACGTCATGATTTCTGTTCCGTCTACACTGACTGAGACCATAACTGCCGGCCGGCCGGCGAAGAATTCTCTGCCGGCAAAGAGGAGGGCAGCAGCGGCGAGGAGGACGGCGAGAAGAAGAAGGTCCCGCTTTTTCTGTCCGGATTTGTGTTCAGGGGCGCTGTCAGCGCGTCTCGTCTGGCTCATATGCATTCTCCTTATCACTTAATTCAGAGGCTTCCCATGGATATCATAGATGGACAGCTCTCTGGCGCCTTCGGAAAAGTGGAGCTCGTAGTCATCCGTGATGAAGATTCCGCAGGCGTCATCCGTAGAATCGAGAAGTTCTATTCCTTTTTCCAGTCCCAGGGAAAAGCAGGTGGTGCTTAAAGCATCACCGTCCACAGACTCCGGACAGATGATGACGACGGAGATCAGACCGTTGTCATAGGGATAGCCGGTCTTTGGGTTTAGGAGGTGGTGGTAATTCTTTCCGTCTGCAACAAAATGGCGTTCGTATACTCCGGAGGATACCACGGACATGTCGTCGATATCCACATATCCCACCACATCGCTGTATTCCGCAAAAGGCTTCTGGATGCCGATGCGGAAGGGAGTGCCGTCCGGCTGTGTTCCGATGCACAGTACATTTCCACCCAGATTGATGATCGCGCTCTCCACACCGCGGCTGACAAGAAAATCCTTCAGTCTGTCCGCGATGAATCCCTTGGCTATGGAACCCAGATCCAGGGTGGTATCAGGGGAGAGGAAGGTCAGTTTATTGCCGTCGAGAGAAAGATTTTCATATCCCACCCGGCTCACAGCCTCGTCGATGGAGGACTGAGGGGGAATCACGGCCTGTCCGCCTGTAAAGTCCCAGAGAGAACTTAAGGGCTCGATGGTCAGGTCATAGGCTCCGTCGGATACCTGGCTGTAGTAGAGGCCCTCCCTCAGAAGGGCAGCCGTATCATCGCTCAGGGTGAAGGTGGTTTCATCGGGGCTTCTGTGGTTCAGCTTATAGATCTCGCTGTCCGCGATAGTCTTGCTGAACCGGTTTTCGTATTCCCGGCACAGGGCCATGCACTGTGTCAGAAGCTCTTCGTCATCTGTGTCATAGAGAGTGACGGTGACAAAGGTATTTAAAAGAAAGTCAGAGCGGGAAATGGGCTCCTGCGGTACGGTCTTCTGATCAAGAAAAAAGCAGGCGGCCAAAACTGCTGCACCGGCCAGCACGCCGGCGGCTTGGGTCAGTCGTTTTTGATTCATTTCAGTATTTCCTCTTGTACTTTGTTTATTGACAGATATAATAGAAAGGAGTGCTATAGGCGCTGCGCTTTTAGGGCCCGCAGACCGGCACTGAACTTTCGCTTACCATACTAGCAAAGGCAGAGAGGCATGTCAAGAAGGCGGCCGGGAAAGGACGGCAGGAGAATGGACAGCTATGGGACAGAGGAAAAAGTGAAAAAACGCAGGATGAGAGAGAAAGCTGAGAAAAATAAAACACAGACAGAAGCAGACATAGTCAGAGGCAGGCGGAAGCAAAAACAGAGCACAGACAGAAGAGACAGAAGACATAGAAATAAGAGAAATGGAAATAGGAGAAATGGAAATAAAGGAAACAAAAACTAGGAAAGCAGAGAGAAAAAGAAGGGAAAATGCATTCCAGGCCGCGTTCTGCGGGATGATGATCGCCCTGGCCTTTCTCCTGAGCTATGTGGAAACGCTGATTCCCATAAACCTGGGCATTCCGGGCGTGAAGCTGGGACTTGCCAACCTTGTCACGATTGTGGGCCTCTACACAGTAGGCCTGGGGGAACTGGTATTTATCTCACTGGTCAGGATTATTCTGGTAGGATTTACCTTTGGAAACGGCTTTTCCATGGTTTACGGGATGGCAGGGTGGACCCTCAGCCTTTTCCTGATGCTTTTATTTAAAAGGACAGGATGGTTCGGACAGACAGGGGTGAGTGTCATAGGAGGTGTGGGACACAATGTGGGGCAGCTTGCGGTTGCCGCCCTGGTTGTACAGAACACGGTAGTATTCTATTACCTGCCGTTTCTTCTGGCTGCGGGAAGCATCGCCGGGGCAGTGATCGGGCTTCTCGGAGGGATGGTGGCAGAGCGGATTCACGGTTTTAGGGGAAGGCTGTGAGGAAGAAACAGAGGAAAAAACTGGTTGGCAAACCGTCCGGGATGAAGTACAATGGAAGGCAGGAGTGAGGAATGCTCCTTCGAGTGTATCAGAAGGTTCAGATGCCTTCTAGGGAGCAGCTTCATGTAGAAATCATTCTTTTATGGTTATTTATGGTTATAGTTATAAGAAACAATAAGGAGAGTACGGGTATGATTTATGAAGCAATCAAAAAACTGGTGAAATACGGTCTTGATACGGGGCTTATCACGGAGTATGACAAAATCTATGCCACAAACCAGATCCTTGAGGTGATGGGGCTTGATGAGTATGAGGAGCCGGCAGAGGAACCGGGAGATATTGATCTGGAGGCCGTGTTGAAGGAGCTTCTCGACTATGCCCACGAAACAGGCGTTCTCGCTGAGGACAGCATTGTTTACCGCGATTTGTTTGACACGAAACTGATGAACTGCCTGATGCCGCGTCCAAGCGAGGTGGTGGCGAAGTTCTGGGATATATACAACCACAAATCTCCAAAGGATGCCACAGAGTATTACTATAAGCTGAGCCAGGATTCCGACTATATCCGCAGATACAGGATTGCCAGGGATATGAAATGGACGACGGATACGAAGTACGGCACCCTTGATATTACCGTAAACCTTTCAAAGCCGGAGAAGGATCCGAAGGCCATCGCAGCCGCGAAGCTGATGAAGCAGAGCGGTTATCCGAAATGCCAGCTCTGCATGGAGAATGAGGGCTATGCAGGAAGGGCCAACCACCCTGCCAGAAACAATCACAGAATCATCCCGATCACGGTCAACGGAAGCCCCTGGGGATTCCAGTACTCTCCATATGTCTATTACAATGAGCACTGCATCGTGTTCAACGGAAAGCACACCCCGATGAAAATCGACAGAGCTGCTTTTGTGAAGCTGTTTGACTTCGTTAAGATGTTCCCCCACTATTTCCTGGGATCCAATGCGGATCTGCCGATTGTGGGCGGTTCTATTCTGACGCACGATCACTTCCAGGGCGGAAATTATACCTTCGCCATGGCAAAGGCGCCTATCGAGAAATATTTTACTGTCCCGGGCTTTGAGGATGTGGAGGCCGGAATTGTGAAATGGCCCATGTCCGTGATCCGGACCAGGGCAAAGGATCCGGAGCGCCTGATTGAGCTGGGGGATAAGGTGCTTGGATGCTGGAGAGAATATACGGATGAGGCTGCCTTCATCTTTGCAGAGACAGACGGAGAGCCTCACAATACGATCACTCCCATTGCCAGAAAGAACGGAGAGATGTATGAGCTGGATCTGGTGCTCAGAAACAACATTACCACGGAGGAGTTCCCTATGGGCGTTTACCATCCGCACCAGGAGCTTCACCATATCAAGAAAGAGAATATCGGTCTGATTGAGGTTATGGGACTGGCAGTTCTTCCGTCCCGCCTGAAGGGAGAGCTGGCAAAACTGGCTGAGTACATTGTGTCCGGCAGGGATATCCGTTCCGATGAGGAGATCGAAAAGCATGCAGACTGGGTGGAAGGCTTCCTTCCGAAATATCCGTCTGTGACGGCAGAAAATGTAGATGAGATTCTGAAAAAAGAGGTTGGGCTTGTATTTGAGAAGGTTCTCGAGGATGCAGGCGTGTACAAGTTCACTCCTGAGGGGAGAGAGGCATTTGCCCGCTTCCTGCACGCGGCAGGTTTCCAGGAGAAATAAGCAGGGGACAGAAAATACAGGAACAGGCTGCTTTTCAGCTCCGGAGCTTTTGTGAGAGAAAAGGAGAAAAAGGACAGATAACATGCTTATTAAGGAAGAGTTTCTGAAAAAGTACAACATTGCTGAAAATGAGTTCCGCTCGGCGAATATCAGCTTCAGGGAACTGGAACGGATTTATAATCATTACTGTTCCCTGGAGCCGAAACTGCGTTCCATCAGCCGGGATTTCCTTGACGAGTATCTCTATGACACGGAGAGAGCGGGAATCCACTCCTACCGTTACCGGCTGAAAGAGCCGGGCCACCTGATTGAAAAGATCATCAGAAAGAGAAATGACAGCCTGGACAGCTACCGGGAAATTGACAGCACCAACTATTATAAGTACATTACAGACTTAATCGGAATCCGCGTGTTTTTCCTGTACCGGGAGGACTGGAGAGGATTCCATGAATACATTACAGGCAGGTTTGAGAATAATCCCGAACACTACGTGGAAGATCGGCTCAGGGATTTTGACGAGGATCCAGGTCACTGGTATATTGCGGAGCGCCCCAAAAGCTATCGGAGGATTGGGGACACGAAAATATATGATAAAAATCTGATTGACATTAAGTCGGACGGAATCTACCGGTCGATCCACTACATTGTCAAATATAAGGGATACTATGTGGAGCTGCAGGCCAGAACTTTGTTTGAGGAGGGATGGAGCGAGGTAGATCACGACATCGTGTACCCGTATTTCCAGAACGATGTGATGCTGAAGGACTTTTCCACCCTCTTAAACAGACTGTCCGGCATGGCTGATGAGATGAGCTCCTACTTCAGACGGCTGAAAGAGGCAAAGGAGCGCTATCAGATGGAGGAGGACAGGCATTCCCTGTAAGTCGGAAGGATATCATATGAACGAAAAAGAGATACAAAGGCGCATTTTCAGAATCACCGTGCTTACAGTGGCAGTGAGCCTGATTCTCATTGTCTGTGCAGGCGTCGTAATCACATCAATGCTCCGGGCGGAGAAAAACTCATATGAAGCGCAGATGAAGGCCTTTATCAATGAGTACAAGATAAATATGGAGCGCCAGATGGATTCTGACATTGAATCTCTGGAAACGCTGGCCGGCTTTATCTCCAACAGCCGTCTGCTGGAGCTCGAAAACCTGGCGGACGGAATTGACGGGGCAGGGACGGCAGCGCTGTTTCTGCGGCTGGGCTACTGTGAGAAGGGAAGCGACAAGATACGCATCAGCATGACCAGGGAGCTGGGAAGGAATCTGCCGATCTCTGAGCGGGCGCCGGAACTGCAGGAGGTGATTGAGAAGGGATGGAACGGAGAAAACGCCACCTCTCAGGTGTATATGGATGTGACCCTGAAAACGCCGGTTATTGCTTACAGCGTTCCTGTGTACGATGAGTCAGATGTTCTGAAGGGATGCCTCCTGGGAGTGAAAGAGCTGAGTGTGTTTCTGGATATCCTGAACGAGACAACCCTCTCACAGATCAGCCTGGATGTGGTCTGGCTGGATGAAAAGGGGAACTTTATCGGGCAGTCTGAGGAGGAACTGGCGCAGGACATGAGTGCCTCGATTTTCAGCCAGGAAGGAATTTCAGAAAAGGACAAAAGGCTGCTGAGGGAGAGTATGTCGAAAGGCAGAGACTGTACGATTTCCTTTAACTACAGCAACAGCACCTATGGCCTTTATCTGGAGCCGTTAGACAGAAACGGCTGGTATCTGCTCTGCATTGACGACAGCGATAAAGTGAAAAGCCCCGTCTATTTTATGCTTCTGGCTGTTGCAGCCACCTTCCTGATTATTCTGGTTCTGAGCATTGCTTCCATATGGTATGGTTCCAGGATTCTGAGGAAGAATAACCGGGAGCTGATAAGAACCGCATACTACGACAGCCTGACAGGACTGTTTAATATGAAACGGTTCGAACAGGAGGCTTCCGAGCTTCTGGAACAGGATGGCTGCAGGAGTGTTGCAGCTCTGAATATACGCCATTTCCGCTACATTAACGAGATATTCGGAAAGAAGCAGGCGGATCAGGTGCTCTGCGAGCTGGCTCTTATCATCAGGGAAAATATAAGAGAAGATGAGCGCTTCTGCCGTTACAACGGCGATCAGTTCTGCATGCTTCTCCACACCGTGGAGGAGGAGGAGATCCGGAGACGGATTGGGGACATCATGAAGAGCTGCGAGAGAATCTCCAGAAGATTTAACAGAAACTATCCCATTCAGATTTACGCGGGAGCAGCAGTCAATCAGGTGACCAGACCGGATGAACTGATCGACAGGGCAGAATTTGCGCTGAAGCAGGCCAGACAGGGAGTGGAGCGGGATATTGTATTTTACGATGAAAAGCTCCACAAAGCAGAGGAGCTGGTGCGCCTGATCGAGAGCAGCAAAAATGAGGCCCTGGAAAAAGAAGAGTTCCGCCTGTTCCTCCAGCCTAAGAGAGACCTCGCTTCAGGGGAGATTGCCTCTGCAGAGGCCCTGGTGCGGTGGATTCGTGAGGACGGTTCGGTGATCTTTCCAGATCAGTTTATTCCTCTTTTTGAGCTGAACGGCTTCTGCGCCCAGCTGGACCTCTACATGGTTGCCCAGGTATGCAGAAAGCTGAGGCAGTGGGAGGATGAGGGCAGAAGGCCAATCAGCGTTTCTGTCAATCAGTCCAAGCTGCTGTTTTATCAGTCTGACTATGTGGAGCGTCTGTGCCAGATCACGGAGCACTACAACATTCCGCGCAGCAGGATCACGCTGGAGATACTGGAAGGGCTGGCGGCGGAGAGCATCGGAGAGCTGAATAAGACAATTATGCTCTTAAAAAATCTGGGATTTAAGATCTCTCTGGACGATTTTGGAAGCGGCTATTCTTCCCTGAACCTGCTGACGAGAATCGGCATTGATGAAGTCAAGCTGGACCGCGGTTTCCTGGAGCAGGAGGTCTTCAGAGAGAGTGAGAGCCAGGCGGTTCTCATGAAGCATATTGTGAATCTGGCGAGAGACCTTTCCATCACTACGGTTGTGGAGGGAGTGGAGACTGCAGAGAATGAAGCCTTTATCCGCTCCATCGGCGTGGACTATGGACAGGGCTACTATTACAGCCGACCGATTCCAAGTGATGAATTTGCAGAGAAGTATCTGCAGTAAGAGTATATACAAAGCCAAAAGCGGCGCATTCCAGGCGGTTTATCCGTCGTCTGGAATGCGCCGCTTTTGGCGCGCTATGTGGGATATGAAATTCTCAGAAGTGTTTCATTTTCCAGCTTTCCGGGAAACTGGAAGATGAAACTGTCATTACAGATCCAGCTTTAAATCTCCTTCACGAATCCATCCGATTCTGCGGAAGATCTCTCCGAAGGCAAGTGTCAGGACTGCCGGGAGCAGAAAGCATACAAGGGCGATTCCAAGCCACATGTTTGCTCCGCCCTCAGGCATAGCTGTGTAGATGCCGATAGGTCCTACCAGTCCGCAGGTTCCCATGCCGGATCCGGCCGCGATATTTTCCAGCTTGAAGACCATGGTGGATATAGGCCCTGTCACCATGGAAGCCAGGGTGGGAGCCAGCCAGATTTTTGGGTTCCTTACAATATTCGGCATCTGCAGCATGGAGGTTCCAAGCCCCTGAGCCAGAAGGCCGCCAAAGCCGTTCTCCCTGTAGCTCAGTACGGCAAAGCCGATCATCTGTGCGCAGCAGCCGGCTGTAGCTGCTCCTCCCGCCAGCCCGTCAAGGCTCAGCATGATGCAGATGGCCGCGCTGCTGATAGGAAGCGTCAGGGCGATGCCTATAAGAGCGGAAACTACAATTCCCATGAAGAATGGCTGCATAACAGTGGCTGTCTTTACGAGATCTCCGAAGGCTGTCATGAAGGCGGAAACGCCGGGTCCGATAAACTGGGCGGTAAGAACTCCGAAAATGATCGTGACGCCGGGGGTTACCAGGATGTCAACCCTCGTTTCCTTTGAAACGGCCTTTCCAAGCTCGGCTGCAATGATGGTGGCTACCAGAGCGCCTACAGGACCGCCCAGCTCGTTTCCGGCAATGCCGACTGTGGCGGCAGAGAAGATGACAAGCTGGGGAGCCTTCAGAGCATAGGCGATGGAAACGCCCAGGGCGGCTCCGGTGGCCCCCTTTGCATAGACGGCAATGGTGTTGAAGATTTCAAGGCCTGTTTTTTCTCCCAGGGTACCGAAGATGGTGCCGATCAGCAGGGAGGCGAAAAGACCGAAAGCCATGGCGCCCAGCGCGTCAATCAGGTAGGTCTGGACGGAGATATTGATCTGCTTGCGTTTGAGAAAGTCTTTTACAGTCTGACTGTTCATTGGTGTAAATCCTCCTGTGAAAATCTTGAACTGTCTTACAATCACACTGCATGGACGAAAAGGAAGGCAGCAGACGGGGCCTGGCTTCGAGCATGCTTTCAGCGGCAGAGTAAACAGCACAGCATTGTTAAAAATCTGTCGAGTAAAACAGTTACCGTATTCTACCATAGATTGACAGGAATGCAAGAAAAATTCGAAAAAATGTGAAAAATTTGTCAATATCATTTGTGGAAATTTTATCAATCCTGTGCTATACTTACAGAAATCTTACAGCTGAATGTCAGGCAGCAGTTCAGCGCCCTGCCAGGCAGGCCCTGACCAAAGGCTCTGAACAGATGCCTGTCTCAGTGAAAGAGCAAAAAGAGAAAAAAAGAAAACTCGGCCTCCTCGGAGGACCAGGGGAAACGGAGGTATTCAAGTATGAAGATCAGAGATATACTAGCACAGGGGAAGCCGACTCTTTCGTTTGAAGTGTTTCCCCCAAAGGCAGAAGACAAATATGATTCTGTGGAAGAGGCAGCCATCAGGATTGCCAGGCTGAAGCCTGCTTTTATGAGTGTGACCTATGGGGCGGGAGGAGGTACAAGCAAATATACAGTGGATATTGCCTCCAGTATCAAAAATCAGGGAGTGAATGCCCTGGCTCATCTGACCTGCGTCTCGTCCACGAAAGAGGAGGTGCGCCGTGTTCTGGGAGAGCTGAAGACCCGCGGGATCGAAAATGTCCTGGCGCTCAGGGGCGACATTCCCGAGGGAGGCCCTCTGGCTCACGACTACAGGTATGCGTCTGAGCTGATCCGTGAGATCCGCAGCTTTGACGGGGATTTCTGCATCGGCGCCGCCTGCTACCCTGAGGGACATGTGGAATCTGCCAACAAGACAGAGGATATTGAGCATCTGAGGGAAAAGGTGGAGGCCGGCTGCGACTTTGTGACCACCCAGATGTTTTTTGACAACAACATTCTGTACAACTACCTCTACCGCATCCGGGAGAGGGGAATTACAGTTCCTGTGGTAGCCGGAATCATGCCTGTCACCAATGCCAGGCAGATCGACCGCATCTGCAGGATGTCCGGAACCTATCTTCCGGCCAGATTTAAGGCCATTGTCGACCGGTTCGGAGACAATCCGGCTGCGATGAAGCAGGCTGGAATTGCCTACGCTACCGAGCAGATCATTGACCTGATTGCAAATCATGTAAACGGCATCCATGTCTACTCCATGAATAAGCCGGATGTGGCGGAGCAGATCAAGAACAGTCTTTCAGAGATTTTGCAGGATTAAAATATTTATAAGTATCCTTCAGAAGTCATCAGGTATCACCAGGCGGAGCCTCCTTTCAGCAGAACCGGGGCGCATGATGAAGGGAAGCAGAAAGCAGGAAAGTACAGCCGGAAGAGCGGGCTGCCAGCCCGGGGACGGAAAGCAGGACAGCCTGCAAAGCAGAAAGCGGGGAAAAATGGAAAAGGACACAGAAAAGCAGTCGGAAAAAAGAAAAAAAGAACGGGAACTGGAGAACAGGACGCTGGAAGCACAGATTGCAGGATCCACAAACCGCAGGGAAATCTTCCGCTACCTGGGCTACAGAGGAAAACGCCCTGAAAGGAGGGAGGAGGAGCTTGTGGAGAGCTGTATCGAAGAGCTTTCCGGCTTCCTGTCTCCCCGCTTTTACGGCCGGGAATACCCTTTTTCCGTCAGTCAGGACGGCTCCCTCGATTTCACCTGCTTTCAGGCCAGAAGCGAGAGTCTGAGAAAAAATCTGGAAGGATGTCGGCAGGTATTCCTGTTTGGAGCCACACTGGGGGCAGGAGTGGATCTGCTCCTTCGCCGCTACAGCGCCATAGAGATGAGCCGGGCAGTTGTGATGCAGGCTGCGGCAGCTGCCATGATCGAGGCCTACTGCAACCTGGAAAACAGGCGCCTGGCAGAGGAGTACGGGAGGAGGGGGCTGTATCTGCGTCCCCGCTTCAGCCCCGGCTATGGTGATTTCTCTCTGGAATATCAGCGATCCTTTGCGTCAGCCCTGGAGCTTGAAAAGCGGGCGGGAATCACACTGACTGACAGCCTCCTTATGGTGCCGTCGAAATCGGTGACAGCCGTTATCGGGATTGGCAGTGAGGCCTGCTCACAGGCGGGCACAGCAGGAGGACGCAGCTGTGAAGCCTGCCAGAAGGAGGACTGCATGTACCGGGAGAGGAAAGAGGGTTCAAAAGGCCAGGTTTCCAGGTCCGCAGCCGGACGGGCAGGCACAGGGAACAGACAGAGAAAATAGATTTAAATAATAAAAGTTGCTAAGACAGGAGTGCGGGAAGATATGAGCATAGCAGAGAGACAGACAGGGAAAAAGAGCAGACTCCTTCATGAGCTGGCGGAGAGGATTCTGTTTTTTGACGGAGGGACAGGGAGCCTTTTGCAGGCGGCCGGGCTGAAGCCGGGAGAGCTTCCTGAAACCTGGAATATCCGCCGTCCAGAGGTGATCGTAAAGCTGCACAGAGATTACCTTGATGCAGGCTGCGATATCATCAATACCAATACCTTCGGGGCCAACCGGCTGAAGTTCAATGAGAATACGGAATTTGGCCTGAAGGAAATCATAGAGGCGGCCGTCAGGAATGCGAGGGAGGCAGTGAATCTGGCAGGCCACGGATACATTGCCCTCGATCTGGGGCCCACAGGCAGGCTTTTAAAGCCCATGGGAGACCTGGATTTTGAGACAGCGGTGGAGATTTACCGGGAGGCTGCCGGGATTGGGATCCGCGCAGGGGTGGATTTAGTTCTCATCGAGACAATGAGTGACAGCTATGAGCTGAAGGCCGCTGTTCTCGGCGTCAAGGAGGCTCTGGCAGGGGACGGAATCTCAGGGGAGCAGGCGGATCTGCCTGTTTTTGCCACAACGATCTTTGATGAAAAGGGCAAGCTCCTGACCGGCGGCACGCCCCGCACGGTGATTGCTCTTCTGGAGGGGCTGGGCGTGGATGCAGTGGGCATTAACTGCGGCCTGGGACCGGTGCAGATGAAGGAATTTGTCAGGGAGTTTGCGAAATATGCGTCAGTGCCGATTATTGTAAATCCCAATGCAGGTCTGCCCAGAAGCGTGGAGGGCAGGACTGTATACGATATAGACGAGGATCAGTTTGCCAAAACCATGGCTGAGATTGTGGATATGGGAGCATCCGTTGTAGGCGGCTGCTGCGGAACGACGCCGGAATATATCAGAAAGCTCTGCCTGGCATGCAGGGAAAAGAAGCAGAAGCTCCCGTCCAAAAAGGCAGAAACCGTTGTCACCTCCTACTCCCAGCTGGTGGAGATCGCATCGGATCCGGTAATTATCGGGGAGCGCATCAACCCCACCGGAAAGCCGAAGTTTAAGCAGGCCCTGCGGGATCACGACATGGAATACATTCTCAGGGAGGGACTGGCACAGCAGGATAGCGGCGCACAGGTGCTGGATGTCAATGTGGGCCTTCCAGAGATTGACGAGCCGTCCATGATGGAGGAGGCGGTGAGAGAGCTTCAGAGCATTCTCGACCTTCCGCTGCAAATCGATACCTCGAACATTGAGGCCATGGAGAGAGCCATGAGGATTTACAATGGAAAGCCTCTCATCAACTCCGTAAACGGAAAGGCAGAGAGTATGGATGCCATCTTTCCCCTGGTAAAAAAATACGGAGGAGTTGTGGTGGCCCTGACTCTGGATGAGGAGGGAATCCCCGACACAGCTGACGGCAGAATCAGGGTAGCTGAAAAAATATACAGGAGAGCCGCCCAGTACGGAATTGACAAAAAGGATATTCTGATCGATACACTCTGCATGACGATCAGCTCAGACAGCCAGGGAGCGCTGACCACGCTGGAGGCGGTAAGGCGCATAAGGGATGAACTTCACGGGAAAACCATTCTTGGGGTATCCAATGTCTCTTTCGGCCTTCCCCAGAGAGAGAGCATCAATGCCGCTTTCTTCACAATGGCCATGATGAATGGTCTGAGCGCGGCCATCATCAATCCCAATTCCGATGCCATGATGCGCTCCTGGCGCAGCTTTCGTGCCCTGGCCGCTCTGGATGAAAACTGTGGGGATTATATCAGCGCATATGGGGGACAGACAAAACAGCAGCCCTCGGACACTGTCTTTGGCAAAGGAGAAGCAGTATCGGAGAAAGCGCCGGAAGAGGTACAGGAAATCCATGAGAGCCATAAGAGTCAGGTGCAGCTCTGGGAGAGCGTGGTGCGCGGACTGAAAGAGCAGGCTGCCAGAGCAGCAGCTGCTGCTCTCAAGGAGGCTTCCCCTCTTGAGGTGATCAATGCCTGCATGATCCCGGCTCTGGACTGTGTGGGAAAGGGCTTTGAGCAGGGAACGGTGTTTCTTCCCCAGCTCCTCATGAGCGCGGAGGCTGCCAAGGCTGCCTTTGAAGTGCTCAAGGCTGCCATGGCAGGTTCAGGGAAGAGTCAGGAAAAAAAGGGAGTGATTATCCTTGCAACCGTCAGGGGTGATATTCACGATATAGGGAAAAATATTGTGAAGGTGCTTCTGGAAAACTACAGCTATGAGGTGGTGGATCTGGGAAAGGATGTGCCGCCTGAGCGGATTGCAGAGGAGACGGTGAAGCACAGAGCACCTCTTGTGGGACTCAGCGCCCTGATGACCACCACGGTGCCCAGCATGGAGGAGACGATCCGGCTTCTCAGGAAGGAAGCAGGCTGGGCAAAGATCATGGTGGGAGGCGCAGTTCTGACTCCTGAATATGCCGATTCCATCGGGGCTGACGCCTACTGTAAAGATGCCATGGCATCTGTAAACTATGCCCAGAAGGTCATTGGATAGCGCATGAAAGCGTACTTGACACAGAATGAAAATTGTAATAAAATTCTCATATATCAGACGAGGAGTCATGGCACTCTAAGGAAATGAAACAGTAGAGGAGACGAGCGTATGTTATCTAAAAAATTAACGGTTGTGAACCCATCCGGTCTTCACTTAAGACCAGCTGGAGTGTTATCCCAGGCAGCTATGAAATTCAAATGCGACGTAATCATCGAGTGCGGTGAGAAGAGGATTGTCGCAAAGAGCGTGCTGAATGTAATGGCAGCAGGAATCAAGTGCGGAACAGAGATTAACCTGATCTGTGACGGCGAGGACGAGGAGGCAGCTATGGAGGCTCTCTCCGCAGCGATCGAGAGCGGACTCGGCGAGAATTAATAGAATATGCGTGAGAAGAGAGAGTGTTGCTGGCAGCAACGCTCTCTTTTTGCCAGTGCCGACTTTTATCCAGCGGCGGAAGCATGAGAGGCTGCGCGGCTGTGCAGGTCCGAACCGGTACATCCTTTTGATTCGGAACGTACATTCAGGCCGTATGATTCAGGCCGCGTACTTCCAACTGTGTGTTTCGAAGGGAGAGCCGTGATACCAGGAAGATGATGGAAGCAGGAAAGGAGCGGGATGTCGTGAAATATGAGGTTTATGAACACAAGACACAGTATTATGAAACGGATCAGATGGGGATTATTCACCATTCCAATTACATCCGCTGGTTCGAGGAGGCCAGAGTCCACATGATGGAGCAGATGGGCATGGGATATGACATGATGGAGGCGGAGGGAATTATCAGCCCCGTTGTTTCCATCCACTGTGAATACAAGAGCATGACGCGCTTCGGTGAAACCGTGCGGATCATCACGAATCTGAAGGAGTACAATGGAATCAGAATGACCATAGAGTACACGGTGCTGGACTGCGAGACAGGTCAGGTGCGCTGCGTGGGAGAAAGCCGTCACTGCTTTTTGACCAGAGACGGGAAACCCGTTTCCCTGAAGCGCAATTACATTGAGATGGACAGGGCGTTCAGGGAGATGAAGAATGAGTCAGAAGAAGACTGACGAAACGGCAGAGACAGCCTTCAAAGCCCCGATTGACCGGGACGCAGATAAAAAGTATTGAAAAGTTATGCTGATATGGTATAATAGCGAGAAAAGCGCATGCCATGCTTGCATGAGCATGCATTTGGCGAGCAGTCCCATCGAGACGTCAGTAGAGATGGTATACTGTGGTTACAGAAAAATAAGAACGCAGAGTAGGGGAGCAGGCGTTAAGTGCCGGATGGACAGGGAGTTGCCGTCCGGACGAAGAAGGAAACCTTCGCGGTCTGTTCCCCGCATCCCGCTGCATCCGTGGAAGGAAGTATCTCCCTGGTGCGGTTCGAGATTCTGCACGAAGGAGGTATTTTTTTATGAAAAAACTCGCAGAATTGTATGCCCAGTCCTGGAAGGAAATGAGACATCTGAGGACGATGACCACGTCGGCCATGTTTATGGCCATCTCCGTTGTGCTGGGCTATTTTACCATTGAGGCAGGGCCTTACCTGAAAATAGGCCTTGGAAGTGTGGCAAATCAGTTTGTCTACTACCTCTTTGGTCCTGTGACAGGCATGTTCTATGCGGGAATCCTGGACATTCTGAAGTTTGCAGCCAAGCCGACGGGAGCCTTTTTCCCTGGCTTTACCCTGATCGCCATGCTGGGCGCCATGATTTACGGAACGGTTCTCTACCGCAGGCCCATTACCTTTGGCCGCGTCCTCTTTGCCAAGCTTCTGGTGGCTCTTATCTGCAACGTACTCTTAAACACCTGGTGCCTCAGCTTTATGTACGGCAAGGGAATGGCAGTTCTGATCGGGCCGAGGCTGTTGAAAAATCTGATCATGTGGCCCGTTGACTCCGTTATTTTCTTCGTGATTGTAAAGAAGCTGGAGGATCTGGGCTTTGTAAAAACGATCAGAAACCTTAGGACGGCCAGAAGGATACAGCAGTGATCACAGAGAAGACATGGCTACGGTGCCCGGCCCCTGTTTAAACGGCGAGAAGCAGTTCAATCAATGGGTGAAATAAGAAAGCAGAAGAAGGAAAAACACTGACAGAGAAGGGGGAAGAGTAAAGCTCTTCCTCTTTTTTGCGGAATAAAACTGCAGACGGGACAGAGAGGAGAAGACGCTGCCTTTTGGAATAAGAACGGAGATGCACGAAAAAAAGAACGGGACAAACCGGTGGGAATGTGATACGATAGAAGCTGTCAAAAAGCCCAAAAGGGCAGAAAAAACGATTGGGAAGGGAGAACCCTTCTGACCATAAAAAAGAACGTGCCGGCTTTTAAAGACGCCGGGGACGGAAAGGAGAAATTATTATGAGTGAAGGGTGCAATCATGACTGCAAAAGCTGCAGTGCTGACTGCCAGAGCCGCCAGCCATCCAGCTTTTTAGAGCCGTTAAACCCACAGAGTACAGTAAAGAAGGTAATCGGCGTAGTGAGCGGAAAGGGAGGCGTGGGAAAGTCCCTTGTGACCTCACTGATGGCCTGCAAGATGCGGGCAAGAAACAACAGAGTCGGGATTCTGGATGCGGACATTACCGGACCGTCCATCCCGAAGGCCTTCGGTGTTCATGAGATGGTGAGGGTGACCGCTGACGAGCTGATGGTTCCCTGCGAGAGCCAGACGGGCATCCAGATGCTGTCTGCCAACCTGATCCTGGAGAATGAGACGGATCCTGTGATTTGGAGAGGCCCCATTGTGGCAGGCGTGATCAAACAGTTCTGGAAGGAGGCGCTGTGGAAGGATATCGACTATATGTTTGTGGATATGCCTCCGGGAACAGGGGATGTGCCGCTGACCGTCTTTCAGTCAATTCCCCTTGACGGAATCATCATTGTAACCTCTCCTCAGGATCTGGTTTCCATGATTGTGGCAAAGGCCGTCAACATGGCGAAGAAGATGAACGTGCCGATTATCGGTCTGGTGGAAAATATGAGCTATCTTGTCTGTCCTGACTGCGGAAAGAAGATTTCCGTGTTTGGAGAGAGCAGAATCGAGGAGGTAGCCAGAGAGTATCAGATTCCGGTGCTCGCCCAGCTGCCGATCGATCCGAAGATCGCAGACAGTGTGGATCAGGGTGTGGTAGAGTATGTGGAATCTCCATGGCTCGATCATGCAGCAGATGTGATTGAGAAGCTGTAAGCTGCAAATGGTTTGGCAGCCGTAAATTCTGCGTGAAAGAATAAAGAAAAATGCGGCTTCCGGCCGGACGGAACGGGAAGGTTCCATGTCTGTGCAGGGAGTCCGCATTTTTTCTTTTCCGTACTGCATTGAACATCTGGCAGAATATCAATAGAGCAAAGGCTCTCCCGGTCGATGCAGTGCTATCTGCCGTTTTCAGTTTCGCGCAGGAAGCGCTCCACATAAGCATTCTGAAGCTTTTTGAAAAGGTCAGAGGCCTTTCCGCCCACCGGCTGTCCCTCCAGCTCGCATGCGCGCAGCACCAGCTTGGTGGAGCTGGAAACGATGATCTCGTCAGCCTCCAGAAGCTCCTTCATGGTGAATGGAGTCTCGTCCACCGGAATGCCCAGGCGCCTGCACTCCTGAATCAGATGCATTCTGGAAATGCCGGGAAGGATGTAGTGGTCGGTAGGATGGGTGATGAAAACGCCGTCCTTTAAAATGGAGACATTGCTGTGGGCGCACTCGGTTACAATGTCGCCGCGGTGGAACACACATTCATCGCAGCCTGCCTCGTGGGCCTTCTCGGCGGCCATAACATTGGGAAGCAGGTTGAGTGTCTTGATATTGCAGTGGAGGAAACGTGTATCCTCTGTAGACACCAGCTTCAGAACATGATCCGGATCCGCCTTCTTTCCGGGCTTCATGGTAATCCAGAGATTTGGTTTTACGGAGGCGTCGGGGAATACATGATTTCTGATGGCAGTGCCTCTGGTGAGCTGCCAGTAGACCAGAATCTCAGAATCATCCATCTTGCCGAGCATGGAATAGAGAATGTCGGTCAGCTCCTCTCTCGTGTAGGGAACTGTCATCTTGATCAGTGCGGCGCTGTTGTAGAATCGGTTTAAGTGATCCTCAAGGGCAAAGATTTTCCCATTTCTGGCCAGGGTCGCTTCATAGACGCCGTCGCCGAAGTATCCGGCGCGGTCGTTCATAGGTACGGTCATCTCTTCCAGAGGGCCGAAGGCACCGTTGTAGTAACCTAAGTTTTTCATAATAAACCTCCAATCCGATGTAAAATATCTACTGCTAAGCATACCATTAAAGGGATAGTTTGTAAACCGCTCAGCGCGAGGGAACCCGGGTAAAATGAAAAAATACAGAACCTGTGCCGGAGAGCATATGGGAACTGCGGCAGACGGTGCCCGCCGGATAGGAAAGAAACGAACTTCAGGGAAAATTAATGAAAGTTTCATTGTCTCCGAACGGTTTTTCGGCTATAATAGACAGAGATAATGCGGAAAACACCGGCAATCCGGCTGTGCCGCAGCAGACAGAATGACAAACCAGAGGTGTGTGATATGAGTTTTAACCAGAATCCGAACAGTGAGCTGAGCCAGTCAGTTGTGATTGGGCCAAGTGAGGTGGAGGTTCCGGAAAGCCTGATCGGCGAGGCCATTGAATTTCGAAATGAAATGATGAAATACTCCTGTGCAATCCGTGAACTGAAGACAAAGCTGGAGGTACTCAACGACGAGCTGTCAGTCAGGAACCAGAGAAACCCCATAGAGATGATTAAGTCCAGAGTCAAAAGGCCGGAGAGCATTTTCGGGAAGCTCAGACGCAGAGGACTGCCTCTGACTGTGGAGTCCATGACGCAAAATCTTGATGACATTGCAGGAGTCCGCGTGATCTGTTCTTTTATTGACGATATTTACGATGTGAGCCGTATGCTGGCGAGACAGGATGATGTGAGAGTGGTTGCCATTAAGGATTACATCAGAAGCCCCAAGGTAAACGGATACAGGAGCTATCACATGATTGTGGAGGTTCCGGTGTTCTTTTCAAACTGTAAGCAGTATATCAGGGCAGAGGTTCAGATTCGCACGATAGCCATGGATTTCTGGGCCAGCCTTGACCACCAGCTCAAGTATAAAAAAGAGATGACCGAGGAGGAGGCGGCAGAGATCGGGGAGGATCTGAGAAAGTGTGCGGAAGTCATTGCCGGGACAGACTGGAAGATGCTGGAGATCCGGAGAAAAATTGAGGACCGGGAGCAGATGAAGGAGTTCGATATCAACAAAGGCAGGGAAAAGGCGGTGTAGAGCCGGCCGGTTTGAATATTTCACAAATAAGAAAGAACTGTTTTCGGGACAGATGCCAGAGATGGCTCTGTCCCATTTTTGGTGTGCCCGGCGGGCACACGTTCTAACGGGTGAAAGTCCCCGACCCGCCCGGCAGTGGGAAGGGTGCAGCCAATGGCAAAGGCGTCATCGCGAGGTGGGGTCTGAAGGAAGCCGGAGGCAAAACACTGGCCTGTAAAAGTTGTACCCACAGGGCATGATACCCGGATAGGCTGTGAAGCGTGGATGAGGTTACCAAACAAACTAAAGTCCAATAACTGCACGGAACGCCAGCAGTAGACGGGGCAGGTATAAGTGGGAAAGAGCGTGTGAGTACCCGGGGAGGTCTCATGGACATGGCAAAGGCGATAAAAGATTCGTAGCCATGGAGTAAAGCTTGCCATGAGAAGTCAGCAGATGTCATAGTACCGGAACAGCTATAGATGTACCGGGAAGGACGGAACAGTAGGAGGTGCCATTTCCAAATGGAAACCAGACATGGAACGAAGTACAGACAACTTCATATAGAAGACTACCTGAGAGAGATACCTGCGGAACAGGGAAAGGTAACAGGAGTGTACGCCCATGAATGGATTACTGGGAACCCTGACACCAACACGGACTTTTGGACGGACAACCTGCTTGATACGATACTCAGGAGCGACAACCTCAACGCCGCATACAAAAGAGTGAAAGCAAACAAAGGCAGTGCTGGTATAGATGGTATGGATTTTGAGAAATTTGAAAAAAGACTAAATAATAATCTTTATAAAATCTGGAACCGGATGAGTTCGGGAAGTTATTTTCCATCTCCAGTGATGGCGGTAGAAATACCAAAGAAATCAGGAGGAACCAGACGACTCGGAATACCGACTATAGCAGACCGGATTGCACAGATGGTCGCAAGAGCATATGTAGAACGGGCAGTGGAGCCTATGTTTTGCGAAGATTCATATGGATACAGACCACACAAATCAGCATTAGATGCGGTTGAGAAGACAAGGAAAAGATGTTGGAAATATGACTATGTTATAGAATTAGATGTAAAAGGATTGTTTGACAATATCGACCATGAATTGTTAATGAGAGTGGTACGCAGACACGTAAAGGAGCCTTGGATATGTTTGTATATTGAAAGATGGCTCAAAAGTCCTTTCGTTCTGCCGGATGGAAGCAGGATTGAAAGAGAATCTGGAACACCACAAGGTGGTGTAATTAGTCCAGTACTGGCAAATATGTTTCTGCACTATGTCTTTGATATGTGGATGAAAAGAAATTTCCCACAGGCGCCGTTTGAAAGATATGCAGATGATGGAGTTGTGCATTGTAGAACCAAAGAAGAAGCACTCTACATAAAGAAGAAGCTTGTTAAAAGGTTTGAAGAGTGTAAACTGGAGCTGCATCCTGTTAAAACAAGAATTGTATACTGTAAAGATAAGGACAGGACTAAGGAGGAAGAACTGGCGGAGTTTGACTTTCTTGGGTACACTTTTAAGGCAGTCTACATTAAATGTAAGGATGGTGTGATGCGAAATAACTTTATCGCATCGGTCAGTAAAACAGCAGCGAAAGGTTTCAGGGATAAGATCAAAGCACTGGAGATACACAAGAGAACCGGGTGCAAGATAGACATGATTGCAGAACTGCTGAATCCGATGATTAGAGGGTGGATGAATTACTTTGGGAAATTTAATCCGTCAGCAATGAAAAACACGTTACAGTGTATTGAATGCAGGCTGATAAAATGGGCAATGTGCAAGTATAAAAGTTTTCGTGGACGCAGGCAGAGGGCTGAGAAATGGCTCTCGTCTATCAGGAAACGAGAGCCGAAGCTGTTTGCTCATTGGAGCAGGATGTACTCGTATTGTTAAATGATAAGAGCCGTATGAAGGGAGACCTTCACGTACGGTTCCGTGAGAAGTTTGAGGTGAAAGTCCTCTTACTTACTCGACTGGAAGGGGAGGGTCAAATCTCCCCTATCCGATTCTCTCCCAGAATATTTAAGATTTTGACAGAAGCGCTGCAGAAGGAGGAACCTGCGTGACAGAACTCCTGTTCCTGTAATGAAGTCCTCCTGGGATTTTCAGTTTCCGCAGCGGTTTGCAGAAAAATTTCAAAAAACTTTACGCCATGTGGGCGGCTGATATGGACATGGAGGTTTCGGAGTGTGTCAGAAAGGCTCTTCACGAATATGTGGATCCGGGCGTGTCCGGCTATGTGAGAGTAATTTTGGATGAAATTTTGGATGAAATTCATCAGGATCTGGTATGCGGGGAAGACAGACGTCTCCCCCTGTTTTTTTCTGTCTAATTTTAATAGAGATAATAGGACAGAATTTCACTGATTTGAAAGCCTGCTTTCCGGTACAGGGAGACGGCGGCTGTGTTGAGCCCTGATACATGGAGAGAGATCCGCTTACAGCCCGGTACAGGCAGACCGCCTTCAAGGAGGGAGAGGGTGAGAAGAAGGGCCTCTTTTCCAAGACCCTGGCCCCGCAGGGATTCTTTGATTTCAAAGCCATAGAAGCAGGCGCTGTCTGAAGAAAAGAACAGGCAGCAGCTCCCCGCACGGAGGGAGGACGGGCAGGGGCGTTCTTTTCCCTTTTTCAGATAAAAAGAGAGAAGAAAAGAGCCGTCTCCCATATCCTCCCACCGGACGCCGAGACGGCCGGATGCTGCCGGTTTGGCTGTTCTGTCTCCTGTTTCCTCGGCTCCCGCTTTCGCGCCTTCTTTTTTATCCGTTTTATCCAGCTCAAGCTCCATCTTATACTCATCCCTGTCGTGAACCGCCTCCAGAGAGGCCAGGGCAGCCAGAGTCCCCTCGCAAGGCGCGCTTACAGGAAAGTAGAGATCCATATCCTCAATATCCTGGGACAGCCGCTCAAAGAGAGCAGAGAAATACCCGTTTCTTCGAAGGTCGGGGCGGGTAAAGGCAGTACACTCTGCGTAGGAGACGGCTGGATCGGCGAAAAAGCTTAAGGCTGCTGCGCAGGCCAGCTCTTTTGTGTCCATAAAAAGAAGATAGAAAAGATCTCCGTCCTCAAGGGGAAAAAACGGCGCGGCATTCTCCCCGTTTCTGCACTCTTCTAAAAGTCTGCAGACTTTTTCTCTCTGAATGAGAGAAAGCCGGTCTGTTCTTATTATATTCATCGCAATATCTCCTGAAAAATAAAAAACGCATGCTTCATGTGCGTTCATTATAAGTATAGTCCATATATCGTTTTAATTTCAACAGAAAAATGAGAACTTTTTCTATTGTGCGATGAAAATCTCAGTGATAAAATATAAGCGTTTATAAAAATGAGGAGGGACTGAAGATGAAATTCATGAAGGGCATCACTATCATTTTCGGCATCACCGTAATAGGGGAATTTCTCAATGTCCTGCTTCCGTTTCCTATACCCTCAGGGGTATACGGGCTTTTTCTGCTTTTAGCTTTGCTGTGCCTTAAGGCTGTGAAGCTGGAAGCTGTGGAGGGGCCTGGAAACTTTTTTCTGGATACCATGCCTCTGATGTTTATTCCGGCAGGCGTGGGCCTTATAAACAGCTGGGATTTGATGAAAAGTATTTTGATTCCCCTCACGGTGATTACAGCGGTATCAACAGTTTTTGTCATGGCTGTGACTGGAAAAACGGCTCAGTATCTGATCAGAAAGAGGCAGCAGAAGTGACCTGTACGGCAAAGGCAGAAGATGTGGCAGGAAAGGAAAACGAGAGATGGAAGAATTAGCGGGAACATCCCTTTATTTTGGGATGCTTTTAAGCGTGGGAGCATACCTTTTAGGAGTGTGGCTGAAAAATAAGACAGGGCTTTTGATTTTAAATCCGCTTTTGGTGGCTATACTGGCGGTGATTGTGGTTTTAAAGGCCTGCGGGATCAGCTATGAAACTTACAACAGAGGAGGAGAATACCTGAGTTATTTTCTGACTCCGGCGACGGTCTGTCTGGCCATTCCGCTCTATAAGCAGCTGGAAATGCTCCTGAACAACAAGCTGGCAGTGGGCGCTTCCATTTTGACAGGGGTAGCCGGCAGCGCAGGAAGCATTTATGTCATGGCGAAGGGCTTTGGCCTGAACCATGAGATTTATGTGAGCCTCCTTCCGAAATCGATTACTACGGCTATCGGAATGGGAGTCAGCGAGGAGATGGGAGGAATCGTAACCCTGACAGTGGTAAGCATTATAATTACAGGAATTCTTGGAAACATTATAGCTGATGTGATATTTAAGATCTTAAAGATTGAGGAGCCTATGGCGAGAGGACTGGCTCTCGGAACATCAGCCCATGCTATCGGGACAGCCAAGGCCCTGGAGCTGGGTGAGGTGGAGGGCGCCATGTCGAGCCTTTCCATAGCGGTAGCGGGTATTTTAACCGTGGTTGTGGTTCCTCTGATTTCAGACATGCTTTAGAGCAGACACGTCTGGATACGCCAGGCAGAGGCAAATAGACAGGCACCTAAGGCCGGGGACATAAAAAGGAAGTGGGAGAATGAATCTGTATGAAGCAATAGGCGTCCGCCACTCAGTGCGGAAGTATTCTAATAAAGAAGTTTCAGAAAAGCTGAGAGAACAGCTTCTGGTATTTGCCGGAAAGGCCTCGCCGCTCAATGACAGGATTGCCGTTGCCTTTGAGATGATTGACAACAGAGGAAAAAAGGCAGATGTAAAGGGGCTTTGGAAGGTGGACGCGCCCTGGTATCTGGCCCTCTACTCAGAACCGGCAGAAGGATTTGAGCGGAACGGAGGCTACCTGATGGAGCAGATAGTTCTCTATATGACCACAAAGGGGCTTGGAACCTGCTACCTCGGCGGCAGTACTGTCAAAAAAAAGAGAATGGACGGAAAGCGTCTGGTTATGATTATAGCCTTTGGCTATCCGGAGGGAAAGCTGTGCAGGGAAAGCTCCCTGGCAAAGAGGCTTCCTCTGAGCGAGCTGTGTGTCTTTAAGGAAGACGTGGGAGAAACCATGAAAACTGTCCTGAAAGCGGCGAGACTGGCGCCTTCCGCATTTAATTCCCAGCCCTGGCGTTTCATCGTATATTCCGACAGGATTTACGTATTCTCAAAGAAAGAGCCCGGGCTTTTCAGAGGCCTGAAGGGACTGGCCCCCCAGGCCGGCACAGGCAGAGATTTCTCCATAGGCGTCATGCTCTCCCACATCATGCTCGCCGCAGAGGAGCTTTGGCTGGAGCTTGAGACAGCCACAGAGGAGCAGTTTGCCTCAAAGGTATACAAAAACGGGACCTACGTCGCCACACTGACGATCCGGCCCTAGAGAAAAATACAGAGAGAAAAGCAGAAAACCACAGAAATATTTGTGCCATGCAGATACAAATTTTCTGTGGTTTTTCTGCGCAGACAGGAAAACAGAAATGGATAATGCTGTGAATGTTGAAAGAAAAGTATAGAGAAAAAGATATGGTACGCTTGAGAGAAGGCGGCTTTTGGGGAGGAATATGCCAGAAAACTCATTTACGCTAGGAGGAGCAGAAATATGAACTTGGTATATAAGAGAGCAGAGGAAAAAGATATTGAGGTTTTGACGCAGACTAGGATTGAAGTGCTGAGGGCAGCAAATCAGCTTTCTCCTTATACAGATATGACAGAAGTGGAAAAACAGACTGTGGATTACTATAGCCGGACTTTATCTAAAAAAGAGCACATAGCCATCCTTGTTTATGACGATAAAAAGATCATAGGGGCTGGAGGTGTCAGCTTTTATCAGGTAATGCCCACTTTTCATAACCCCAGTGGGAAAAAGGCGTATATCATGAATATGTATACAAAGCCAGAGTATCGGAGGAAGGGAATTGCCTGGCAGACATTAAAGCTCCTGGTAAAAGCTGCCCGCCAGGCGGGGGTCTCCTCCATCTCCCTGGAAGCCACTGAGTCCGGAAGACCTCTGTATGAGGCTTTCGGGTTTGTGCCCATGGAACATGAGATGGAACTTCCTGTATAACGCTATTGATCCCCCCTCTTATGCGCTCTGTCTTTGATAGTGGAATGAAAAACCAGTGCTGAGCCATCGACTAAAAAGTATGACTCCAAAAAATCCCAGTGCTAAATCCTAAAAACGGGAGAAGTAAGGGTAAAAAGGAGAAAAGAAAACGGCGAAATTTTCCTGGTATAAGAACGGAATGCGCCTTGCAGCAAAAGTTTGCCTGTGATAAAATTTAAATAAAACAGGAGCGATATAAGATTCCAGTAAAAACGGACAGAGAGGAAGAGCAGATATGAGTAAGGATTGGAAAGAAAAATTCAGGCCGGAAGATCTGCAGCGCCTACGGGATTTTCGTCTGATGGATGATGACTTTATGTCAAAGTGTTTTGAAGAGAATATAGAGTGTACGGAGTTGGTACTGCGAATTGTGATTGGCCGGGATGATTTGAAAGTGGAGAAAGTCGCGGTTCAGCATCAGCTTAAAAATCTGCAGGGCAGATCAATTATTTTTGATATCTATGCCACGGATCGCACAGGGAAAAGATACAATGTGGAGATTCAAAGGGCAGATCGCGGAGCAGGAGCAAAAAGGGCGAGGTATCACAGCAGCCTGATTGATGCCAATGTGACCGAACCGGGCGAGAAACTGGAGAATTTGATAGAAACTTATGTAATCTTTATTACAGAGCGAGATGTGTTGGGAAAAGGAAAACCAATTTATCATATTGAGCGGGTGATCAAAGAAACCAGCGAGAACTTTGGCGATGAGGCGCATATTTTATATGTGAATGGTGAATATCGGGATGAGTCACCAATAGGGATTCTGATGCATGATTTTTCCTGTACAGATGCGAAAGATATGAAGTATAGAGCATTGGCAGAACGTGTAAGATATTTTAAGGAAGATGAGAAAGGAGTGGCTGCTATGTGTAAGGCGATGGAAGATATGCGGAATGAAGCTGCTTTAGAGAAGGGGAAAAGGACAGCTCTCAATATGCTTGCGCTGGGCAAACTATCTTATGAGGAGATCGCACAGTGTACGGAGTTGTCACTGGATGAGGTAAAAGCACTGGCTGAGGAAAAAGAAGCATAAAACATAAAGAGTTTGTAAAAAACAGTAGAAAGGGCTGCCGGATTGAATAGGCAACCCTTTTCTATAATTCTAACAATTTAGTTTTGAATTGTGGTGTGGACGATATTCTGGAATTTATACCGGAAGATAACGGAGGAAAAGAAAATGGTTGATACTAAAAAGGAGCAGGAGCGTGATGAACTGCATCGTGCTATTTGGGCAATTGCGGATGAACTGAGGGGAGCAGTTGACGGATGGGATTTTAAGAATTATGTTCTTGGAACAATGTTCTATCGATATATTTCTGAAAATTTGTGTAATTACATAAACAGCGGAGAGGCAGCTGCAGGAAACTCTGATTTTGACTTTGCAAAAATGCCAGACGAGGATGCAGAAGAAGCTCGTGACGGATTGGTAGAAGAAAAGGGCTTTTTCATTTTGCCGAGCGAATTATTCTGCAATGTTCGTGCCAATGCTGCGAATGATGAAAACTTAAATGAGACATTGGAACGAGTGTTCCGCCATATTGAAGAATCTGCGAAAGGCAGTGAGGCAGAGAACGATTTTGCTGGACTGTTCGATGATTATGATGTGAATAGTAATAAATTAGGTTCTACAGTAGCCAAGCGGAATGAGAAACTGGTCAAGTTGCTGAATGGCGTGGGAGAAATGAAACTTGGCGATGTGAAAGACCATTCCATTGATGCGTTTGGTGACGCATATGAGTACCTTATGATGATGTATGCCTCCAATGCAGGAAAATCAGGAGGGGAATTTTTCACCCCTGCAGACGTCTCAGAACTGCTCACAAGGCTTGGAACTGTGGGGAAAACAGAGATCAATAAAGTTTATGATCCGGCCTGCGGGAGCGGCTCTCTGCTGCTAAAGGCAGAAAAAATTCTGGGCAGAGATGCGATAAGAAATGGCTTTTATGGGCAGGAAATCAATATTACCACTTATAACCTGTGCCGTATTAATATGTTTTTACATGATGTGGGATTTGATAAATTCAATATTGCCTGCGAGGACACATTGATCAGCCCACAGCATTGGGATGACGAGCCGTTTGAACTAATTGTTTCAAATCCGCCTTATTCTATCAAATGGGTGGGAGACGATAATCCGTTGCTGATTAATGATCCCCGTTTTGCTCCTGCCGGAGTTCTGGCGCCAAAGAGCAAGGCGGATATGGCATTTATTATGCATAGTCTTTCATGGCTTGCATCTAACGGGACTGCTGCAATTGTATGCTTTCCTGGCATTATGTACCGTGGCGGAGCTGAGCAGAAAATCCGTAAATATCTGGTTGATAATAACTATGTGGATTGTATCATTCAGCTTCCGAGTAACCTGTTCTTCGGGACTTCTATTGCTACTTGCATCATGGTAATGAAGAAAAATAAGGCAGATAACAAGACGCTGTTCATTGATGCGACAAGAGAGTGTGTTAAGGTTACAAACAATAATAAGCTGACGCCTGAGAATATAGATCATATTGTTGATGCGTTTGCAAAGCGTGAAGAAGTAGAGCATTTTGCACATCTGGCTAGTTATGACGAAGTGTCCGGCAATGATTATAATTTGTCTGTGTCTACATATGTTGAGGCTGAGGATACAAGAGAGAAAATTGATATTGTAAAGCTGAATGCGGAAATAAAGGAAATCGTGGCGCGTGAGCAAGTGCTTCGTGATGAGATTGATAAAATTATTGAAGAAATTGAGGTGTAATGTTATGGTAAAAATCGAAAAAGACAGACCTTTGCCACGACATACTAAACTTGATTATGATGAATGTTATGCCAAAATTATATTAGAAAAATTTTTTCCTGAACGATATCAGGATTTGCAAATCGCAGATCGCCCTGATTTAAGGACAAAGGATGGAAATATTGGAATTGAAGTTACATCTGCAATTTCACAAGAAGAACAGGAGGCGTTAGCACTTGCTTGTGAAATTCCATACATTGATAAAGAAAATCAGGAGAAGAGAATTTCCTACTTAAAGAAAAAAGGTTATGAATACACAAAGTATGGAATGTCACATCCATCCAGAAGTTATGGGTGGATAGGTTTCAATTATCCCGATATTGAAAAAACATTTTGTAGAGATTTTATTCATGCGGTAGAAGAGAAAATAAAAAAACTAAACAGTGGAAACTATGATTTTCTACCCGAATATGATTTGTTCGTGCAATCAGAGTTGGATATTGAAGAATGGATGCAGCAGAAACTGATAGACAAATTGTGTCAGCTATCCACACAACAATATAATTATAAGTTTATTTATCTTCTTGCTTTAAATGGATTGTTCGTATTTGATGTATCAACTCAAAAGTACAGCATGAAAAAAACAGGAAAAAAGCTGTGGGGTTTAGGAATTGCGGCGCGCGATATGGTAGAAAAAGGTGAGATAAATGAAAAAACTTGAAAAGTTGATACAAGAGCTTTGCCCGAATGGGGTTCCATTCAAAAAAGTTAAAGATGTTTATAATCGATTGAAAGGAACCCCGATAACAGCGGGAAAAATGAAAGAAATTGCTTGTGAAGATGGAGAAATACGAGTTTTTGCAGGTGGAAAAACTGTTATAGATGCACATGAGAAAGACATCCCGAAAGCGAATATTACGAGAACTCCCGCAGTTTTAGTCCAAAGCAGAGGTGTTATTGATGTGGTGTATTATGATAAGCCATTTACTTTCAAAAATGAAATGTGGGCATATACGGCAGACAACAATGTTAGTGTGAAATACTTGTATTATGTCTTAAAAAATAATATACAAAGTTTTCGTGATGCTGCATCGGGAATGGGGTCACTTCCTCAAATTTCTTTGCCGGTTACAGCCGAGCTTACAGCCGAGCTTATAGCTCGGAAGAAACAGTATGAATTTTACCGAGATAAGTTGCTTACGGCTAAAACAGAGATTAAGACAGTTGAACTGGGTGAAATTTGTACTTTTGTGCGTGGACCGTTTGGAGGAGCATTGAAAAAGGAAATATTCAAACCACAAGGATATGCTGTATATGAGCAACAACATGCGATTTACAGAACCTTAGATTTCAGATATTTCATTGACGGAAAGAAGTTTGAGGAACTTAAAAGATTTTCTGTAAAACCAGGGGACATGATTGTAAGTTGTTCTGGAACAATTGGAAAGACTTTCGTTATTCCAGAAGATGCCCCAGAGGGTGTTATCAATCAGGCATTGTTGAAGCTGACTCCACATGAGAAATTAAATGTATTTTATCTACAGTATTTTTTTGAGAATACTATCTCCAAGGAATTAAATGGTGTTGCTAGAGGCGGGGCAATAAAAAATGTTCCATCTGTAAGTGAGTTAAAAGCAATAAAAATACCAGTTCCTCCTTTAGATATGCAGGAGCGTTTAGTGCAGGTTCTCGATAATTTTGAATCCATATGTACTAACCTTAATATCGGTCTGCCGGCAGAAATAGAAGCACGTCAAAAACAATATGAATATTATCGAGATTTGCTCTTGACATTTGCTGAGACTGGAAGCACACTCGTGACAGACAGACAGACAGACAGACAGACAGACAGACAGACAGACAGACAGACAGACAGAACTGAACGCAATTAGGCTTATTCAGTATGTGTTTGGATATGTTACATTGCCGATGGGAAGTTTGTTTGATTTCCGTAATGGATTGAGCAAAGGAAAGGATTTCTTTGGAACAGGAATTCCCTTCATCAGATATACAGATGTTTATAATAACAGATTTCTTAAGGAGAAAGATATTACTGCGTTGGTAGAATGTACGCCTATTGAGATAAAAAAACTGAAAGTTCATCGTGGAGATGTATTTTTTACCAGAACATCGGAAACGGCGGAAGATGTGGGATGGTCGTCGGTAATGCTGGATGACATAGGAGATTGTGTTTTTAATGGATTTACCATTAAGGCGACACCAAAAACGGATTTTTTATTGCCAGAATATTGTGCGTTTTGTTTTGATACAGATGATTTCAGGCAGTATGTTACAAGCCATTGTGCTTTTACAACCAGAGCGTCATTAACGGGAAAAACGATTGCAGGATATAAGCTTACCTTTCCGAGTATAGAAAAGCAACGGGAAATCGTGAATGTGTTGAGTAAGTTTCATACTCTTTGCAACGACCTGTCCAAAGGCCTACCGGCGGAGATCGAGGCACGCCGGAAGCAGTATGAATACTATCGGGATAAGCTATTATCCTTTGAAGAACTACAGAAAAAGTAAGGAGGCGAAATGCTGTGCCATATTTTAATATTGTGGCGGAAACGTCAGAAAATACCGTTGTCACGGAATATGAGCCGGTAAAGAAGCGTTCCGACAGTTACCAGAGCGAAGCCGCTCTGGAACAGGAATTCATCTGTATGCTGTGTGAGCAAGGGTATGAATACCTTCCGATTCACACGGAGAGTGATCTGGTCAGTAATCTTCGCAGGCAGCTGGAGGAATTGAACCATTATACCTTTTCCGATACGGAATGGGAGGACTTCTTCCACAATGCCATAGCAAACCCGAATGAACACATCGTGGAAAAGACCCGGAAGATACAGGAGGATCATATCCAGAATCTGTGCCGTGACGATGGATCGACTAAGAACATCACGCTGATCGACAAGAAAAATATCCACAATAACCGTCTGCAGGTCATCAACCAGTATGTGGTTAGTACAAAAGATGGGGCAAAGCACGACAACCGGTATGATGTTACAGTGCTGGTCAACGGGTTCCCGTTAGTACATATAGAACTGAAACGCAGGGGCGTGGCCATCCGGGAGGCTTTCAATCAGATTGAGCGCTACCAGAGAGAGTCTTTCTGGTCGGGCAGTGGGCTGTATGAATACATCCAGATTTTTGTTATCTCCAATGGAGCAAATACGAAATATTATTCTAACAGTACCCGGTGGAACGCAGAGCGGGAGCATAAAAAGAAAGGCGCAAGTAAGACCAAGAGCAGTAACAGTTTTGAGTTTACCTGTTTCTGGGCAGATGCCAATAATCGTGTGATCCCTGATTTGATCGATTTTACGAAGACGTTTTTCGCAAAGCACACGATTTTAAATATCTTGACAAAATATTGTATCTTTACGTCCGAGGATATGCTGATGGTCATGCGCCCTTATCAGATCACAGCTACGGAGCGCATCCTTAACAGGATTGAGATTGCCAACAATTATAAAAAATATGGCAGCATTGAAGGCGGCGGTTATATATGGCATACCACAGGTTCCGGCAAGACCCTGACTTCTTTTAAGACAGCAAGGCTTGCCTCAAGGCTCCCGTATATTGACAAAGTACTGTTCGTGGTAGACCGTAAGGATCTGGACTACCAGACTATGAAGGAATATGACCGTTTTGAAAAGGGGGCGGCGAACAGCAATACATCCACTGCGGTTTTGAAAAAGCAACTGGAGGACGTGGAAGCCCATATCATTATCACAACCATCCAGAAACTGGCAACCTTTATCAAGAAGAACCCTGTTCATGAGGTGTATACGAAACACGTAGTCATCATTTTTGACGAGTGCCATCGGAGCCAATTTGGGGACATGCATACGGCGATTGTGAAACACTTTAAGAAATACCATCTGTTCGGCTTCACCGGTACACCAATCTTTTCCGTGAATTCGGGCAGGGCGAAAAACCCGGAATTCTTTACTACGGCGCAGACGTTTGGTGACCAGCTTCACAGCTATACCATTGTGGATGCCATCAATGACAAGAATGTACTACCATTCCGGGTAGATTATATCCAGACGATGAAGGCTGAGGAAGAAATTACGGATGAGATGGTCTGGGACATTAACCGGGAGAAGGCCATGATGGCGCCCAAGCGCATCCAGCTTGTGACCAGCTATATCCTGGAGCATTTCGACCAGAAGACGTACCGTGGCGATAAAACCTACATATATAATACACTGGTGAATATCAAGGAAGTGGCATCTGCCAAGCGTGACGAAGTGGAAGAAATCAAGCGGAAACAGCGCATCAGTGGTTTTAATTCCATCTTTGCGGTGGCGAGCGTGCCGATGGCCAAGTTGTATTACCGGGAGTTCCAGAAACAGATGGCGGAAGACCCGACCAAGAGGCTGCGGATTGCGACTATTTTCAGCTATGGCGCAAATGAAGAGGAGGCAGATGGTATTCTGGATGAAGAAAATTCCGAAGATACCTCTGCCCTTGACCAGCCGTCCCGGGAGTTTTTGGAAGAAGCTATCCAGGATTATAACGAAATGTTCCATACGAACTATGACACCTCCAGTGAGAAATTCCAGAATTATTATAAAGACGTGTCACTGCGTATGAAGAACAAGGAATTGGATCTGTTGATTGTCGTGAACATGTTCCTCACGGGATTTGACGCCACGACTATGAACACACTATGGGTGGACAAAAACCTGAAGATGCATGGATTGATCCAGGCGTTTTCCCGTACCAATCGTATCCTGAATTCCATTAAGACCTTTGGGAATATCGTGTGCTTCCGGAACCTGCAAAAGCGTGTGGACAGCGCCATTTCACTGTTTGGGGATAAGAATGCTGGAGGAATCGTCCTCCTGCAAAGTTTTAAAGATTATTATTACGGGTACGAATCCATAGACGGGAAGCCAATGCCGGGATACGTGGATTTGATAGAAGAATTGAATCGGAAATTTCCATTGTCGGAGCCACGAATCACCGGGGAGCAGAACCAGAAAGAGTTTATTGCCCTGTTTGGCGCTATTCTCCGCATGCGAAATCTTCTGATATCCTTTGATGACTTTAAAGGCAAGGAGAGGATCTCCGAGCGTGATCTGCAGGATTACCTGGGGCGTTATCAGGACTTACGAGACGAGTGGAGCCGCAAACGGAGAGAAAGCACGGACATCACGGATGACGTGATCTTTGAGGTGGAACTGATCCACCAGATCGAGATTAACATTGATTATATCCTGATGCTTGTGAAAAAGTACCACGATACCCACTGTGAGGATAAGGAAGTGCTGATCACGATCCGTAAAGCCGTAGATGCCAGTCCGGAATTGCGGAGCAAGAAACAGCTGATCGAGAACTTTATCGCCGGGATCAATGAGGTGAATGACGTCATGGACGAATGGAATAACTACGTGGCCCAGCGGCGGGAACAAGACCTTGATGAGATTATCACGGAAGAAAGGCTGCGCCCGGAGGACACCCGGAAGTTCATGGAGAACGCTTTCCGGGACGGGGAGATCAAGACAACCGGGACTGACGTTGATAAACTCCTGCCTCCGATCTCACGCTTCGGCGGCACTGGCGCCAGGGCGAAGAAGAAGCAAGGCGTCATTGATAAGTTAAAGACATTTTTTGAAAAATATTTTGGTATTGGCGGTTCAACATCTTTTATCGAGCCGAGGCATAACATGATTACTTATGATCTTGACGGAAAGGAATCGCTGTTGATGGCAGCAGAACTGAAAACACCATATGGGAAGCAGGATTAATTCGTGAAGATATGATTCCGAATTCGACAGTTAAAGAAAAGCAAAGAGGCAGCCCCCCCTGAGTTTGCTGGGATTATGCTTCTTTTCCCTTTTAAAGAATGTTGCATGGACATGTAACCGCATCTAACAGAGTGCAGCTCTCTGAATCAGTGCGGGCTGATATGCAGCACATATTTATCCGTAAGGAAAAGTGACAATGACTATTTGACAGCAGCCTTGATGCATACTTCCTGTTATAACGCTATTGATCCCCCCTCTCTCTTATGATAAAATGAGTTAGAATTAAGCTAGAATTAAACTAGGTAAAGTCTGGAAAACAGGAGGATAAGATGGTAAGTAAATTAATTGAAAAAATTCAGAAAACAAAGGCTCCGATCTGTGTTGGCCTGGATCCGATGTTAAGCTATATCCCGGAGCATGTGACAAAAAAGGCATATGAGGAGTTCGGTGAAACGCTTGAAGGAGCAGCAGAGGCAATCTGGCAGTTCAACAAGGAGATTGTGGACGCGACTTGCGATCTGATTCCATCCGTAAAGCCGCAGATTGCCATGTATGAGCAGTTCGGCCTTCCAGGGCTTGCAGCGTACGACAAGACCGTAAAGTACTGCCAGGAAAAGGGACTGATTGTCATTGGAGATGTGAAGAGAGGAGATATTGGTTCTACCTCTGCAGCCTATGCAGCGGGCCATATCGGAAAAGTCCAGGTGGGAAGCAAAACTTACAGCGGCTTTGACACAGAGTACATCACAGTAAACCCGTACCTGGGAACAGACGGCGTGAAACCCTTTGTGGATGTGTGCAATGAGTGTGACAGGGGAATTTTCGTGCTGGTGAAAACATCCAACCCGTCCAGCGGCGAGTTCCAGGACAGGCTGATTGACGGCCGTCCTCTGTACGAGCTGGTAGCTGAAAAGGTTGTAGAGTGGGGCAGCGCCTCCATGGACGGAGAGTACAGCAATGTGGGCGCTGTAGTGGGCGCTACGTATCCGGAGATGAGCAAAATTTTGAGAAAGCTCATGCCGAAGACATACTTCCTGGTACCTGGCTATGGAGCCCAGGGCGGAACTGCCGAGGATCTGAAATACTGCTTTAACCAGGACGGACTCGGAGCAATCGTAAACTCTTCCAGAGGAATTATTGCTGCCTATAAGAAGGATACCTACGCAAAGTTCGGTCCGGAGCATTTCGGCGAGGCTTCCAGGCAGGCAGTCATCGATATGATTGCCGATATTGGCCGCGTACTGTAAACCGGAAGAACTGTATGAACGGCATGCTGATTTCCTGGGGAAGTCCTGCAGGCTTTTTCCGCAGCCAGACAGGAGATCGCCAGGGAATACAGGAAAGGTTTCAGAGATGGAAACAGAATGCCGCGTGAAACAAAGAAATAAATACAAAAAAAAGCCGCGCGGCGTATATACAGGGAGAGAAAAATGGCACAGATAAAGGAAACGGCTGTTGTGTACAGCCAGGAAATGCTGGCTCCTGGGATCTACAGCATGTGGATTTCCACGAAGGCGTCAGAACAGGCAAAGCCGGGACAGTTTATTTCTGTCTATACAAAGGATGGATCCAGGCTTCTTCCGCGGCCAATCAGCATCTGCGAGATTGATAAGGAGGAGGGACGCCTGCGCATCGTGTACAGGATTGCAGGAGCGGGAACCGAGGAGTTTTCCCGCTATGAGCCGGGAGATTCCGTTGAAATCATGGGACCGCTGGGAAACGGGTTCCCCACAGAGGGGAAGAAGGTATTCCTGATCGGAGGAGGAATCGGAATCCCCCCCATGCTGGAACTTGCGAAAACGCTTGACTGCGAAAAGCAGATTGTTCTGGGCTACCGGGATGAGAATCTGTTTTTAAAGGAAGAGTTCGAGGCCTGGGGCCAGGTGTATGTGGCCACAGAGGACGGAAGCGCAGGGACGAGGGGAAATGTTCTTGACGCCATCCGTGAACATGGGCTGACTGCCGACGTGATGTACGCCTGCGGCCCGACTCCCATGCTCCGCGCACTGAAGGAATACGCCAGAGAACATCAGATCCGCTGCTATATCTCATTAGAGGAAAAGATGGCCTGCGGAATCGGAGCCTGCTTGGCCTGTGTCTGCAAGTCAAAGGATGTGGATCACCACACCAATGTAAACAACAAGCGGATCTGCAAGGACGGGCCCGTATTCTTAGCCGAGGAGGTGGAGCTGTAATGAACATGAAGGTAAATCTGGCCGGAGTGGAGCTCAAAAATCCGGTTATGACAGCCTCCGGAACCTTCGGCTCCGGAGCTGAGTACGGCGAAATGGTAGACTTAAACAGACTGGGAGCTGTAGTGACCAAGGGAGTTGCCAGTATCCCGTGGCCGGGAAACCCTACCCCAAGAATTGCAGAGACCTACGGCGGCATGATCAATGCAGTGGGCCTGCAGAATCCGGGCTTTCAGGTATTTGCAGAGCGGGATATTCCCTACCTGAAGCAGTTTGACACAAAGATCATCGTCAATGTCTGCGGCAGAACCACGGAGGACTATATCGATGTGGTGGAGAAGCTCTCCGACCAGCCGGTAGACATGCTGGAAATCAATATTTCCTGCCCCAATGTAAAGGAGGGAGGAATCGCCTTCGGTCAGGATCCGAAGGCCGTGGAAGCCATTACCAGAGAGGTGAAGAGGCATGCCAAACAGCCGGTGATTATGAAATTAAGCCCCAATGTGACGGATATCACAGTTATGGCAAAGGCTGCCGAGGCAGGAGGAGCAGATGTGCTCTCCCTGATAAATACCATTACCGGAATGAAAATTGACATCCACCGGAGAACCTTCGCCGTGGCCAACAAGACAGGAGGACTCTCCGGTCCTGCCATCAAGCCTGTGGCTGTCCGCATGGTGTACCAGGTAGCCAACGCAGTCAGCCTTCCGGTTATCGGAATGGGAGGAATTATGTGTGCGGATGACGCCATTGAATTTATGATGGCCGGAGCTACAGCCGTTGCAGTGGGAACTGCAAACTTCCACAACCCCTATGTGACAGAGGAGATTGTAAAAGGAATAGAAGCGTATATGAGACAGTATCAGGTGGAGGATATTAACAGCCTGATCGGAATTGTAAAATAGAACCCAGCGCAGGTCGTGCTGGAAAAATCAGGCATAAAAGGAGCAGAAAATGGAACAGTATAAGCAGGAATTTATTGAATTTATGGTGGAGAGCCAGGTACTCAAGTTTGGAGAGTTTACATTAAAGAGCGGAAGAAAATCTCCGTTTTTCATGAACGCAGGCGCATATGTGACGGGAGCGCAGCTTCGCAAGCTGGGCGAGTATTATGCGAGAGCCATCCATGACAACTACGGCCTTGATTTCGATGTGCTGTTTGGGCCGGCCTACAAGGGAATCCCCCTGTCTGTGGCTACAACTATGGCGATCAGCGAGCTTTACGGAAAGGAGATCCGCTACTGTTCCAACCGAAAAGAGGTGAAGGATCACGGCGATACGGGAATCCTTCTGGGAAGCAAGTTAAAGGACAAAGACAGGGTAGTGATTATCGAGGATGTGACAACCTCCGGAAAGTCCATTGAGGAAACCTTCCCGATTATCAAGGCTCAGGCCGATGTGGAGGTGAAAGGTCTGATCGTTTCCCTGAACCGTATGGAGAGAGGAAAGGGAGAGAAGAGCGCCCTCGAGGAGGTAAAGGATCTCTATGGCTTCCCGACAGCGGCCATCGTTTCCATGAAGGATGTGGTTGAGCACTTATACAACAGAGAGTGCCAGGGAAAAATTGTGATCGACGATCAGATCAAGGCTGCCATTGATGCATACTATGAGCAGTATGGGGCAAGGTAATCTGAGAAACAACAGAAAAGCTAAGGAGATGAGTCCGATGGAGAAGGTTTACAGGACAATGCGCAATGCAGGCGCATGCAGTATCGTGATCGGAAGCGTTATGATTGTTACGGGGCTTGCAGCCGGGATTATGGCTATTGTAAGCGGGGCGGCTCTTTTGAGACGTAAATCAGAAATTACATTTTGATAAAGGGCTTTGACAGAAACGGCTGCAGCAAAATAAGCTGCAGCCGGGAAAAGCAGAGGAAAGAGTGTTGCATTTTTACGTGATTTCAGTTGCAACACTCTTTTTGGGATGGAGGCAAAGAGTGAAAGAAGAAAATATTCGCGGCATTCACGGGAAGCCGCGTTTCAGATAGAGGGGAACTGTTAAAATATTTATGTGGAAAAGAACGAAGACGCATCAGAAGGTGTGCTGGGTGCTGTTTATCGGTTACCTGCTTATGCTCACTTATTTTATGTTTTTTTCCGACGGATTCAGCCGGTCGGAATATACGGAATACCATTACAATATCACTCTGTTCAAGGAGATTAAGCGGTTTTACACCTACCGGGAGCTGCTGGGAATGAAAGCCTTTCTCATCAACACGGTGGGAAATGTGGTGTGCTTCATGCCCTTTGGCTTTATTCTCCCGATTATCACAGAGCTTGGAAAGCGCTGGTACAATACTTTTCTTCTGAGCTTTCTGATGACGTTTACCATAGAAACTATTCAGCTTGTATTCAAGGTGGGGAGCTTCGATGTGGACGACATGTTTTTAAATACTGTGGGAGGAATTGCCGGATACATACTGGTGATAATCTGCAAAGCGATGAGGAGGGTTTTCTATGACTCAGAAACCTAAAAAAATTTCATATATCAGGAAGCCGCTGGCAAAAAACAGCTTCATCTGCCTGGGCCTTGCCGCTGCGGCCCTGTTTCTTGGGGGCGCAGGCATCGGCCTGGGAGTGAAAAGCCAGGGAAATCTCCCTGTAGGAGGGGCGGCGGTGTGCTTTTCCAGCTTTCTGTTTGCTGTGTTTGGAATCGTATACGGCGCAGCCTCTTTTCAGGAGGATGAAAAAAATTATATTCTGGCTAAAATCGGGGCGCCTGTAAGCGGGCTTCTCGTTATTTTATGGATAGTACTTATATTAATTGGATTGAAAGGATGATGGGGATGAAATACGAAACGGGGATCCGTTATGCAGATAAATGGAAAGAGGAAAACGAGGCTGTAGGGGAACGGCATGAGCTGGCTCTCGGGCGAATCCGCGCCATACTCTCCGAGACAACCGTGGGGGAGCGCTTTCTGCCGTATTTCAGGAAAACGGCGGAGTTTATCCTGCTGTGCGAGGAGGTTTTTCGGATGCAGGTCCGCGGGGAGCTGGCAGAAAAGTCCCTGTCTGAGCTGAAAGATCTGAATGGGAAGCTCTATGAGGATATTTTGCCCGCCAATTATGGGGAGAGCTTTGCCAACCCGGCTTTCGCCTGCAGGGAGCTGACGGAAAGCTACGGAAGATACCTCTCCTTCCTCTATACAGAAATCAGGGGAATGATTGTCTATGCCTATGAGAGCCGGCTCTCCGATATGACGATTCTGGAAGAGGTGTTCATTGAGGTCTACAATCTGTTCGAGGGGGAAAAACCGGAGGAAAAGGAGTTAAAGTCTGTGCTCTACTGGTTTGTCAGCGACTACTGCGACGTCACTCTGACTTACCGGATTCGGGAGTCTTTAGATCCGTCCCTGGACTTTGCGGCAGACATTATCCGAAATGCGGATCTGTCGGATGAAAGGTATCTCTACCAGTTCGGAGAGTACATTTCTGATACGGAGCGCTCTCTTTCTGCCTTCTTAAACAGCCTGCCGGAGGAAACTGTAAAAAAGATGGCAGATACCTTCACAGAGGGCTACAGGAAAGGCTTCGAGGTGATGGGGCGCGATCTTGCAAAGAAGGAGACTGTCCAGATCCGCTGCCCTCTGGGATATGAGCGGATGATGCGGTACGCAGTGGAAAATTTTGAAAAGATGGGGCTTTCGCCGATTTTCTGCAGGGCAGCAGTGGGAACCATGAACAGGACTCCCTCCAGAACCAATGGGTACTATGGATTTTCTCCGAACCGCCAGTATGAGTATGATCACCGCTATGACAATGCCCTCTATATGGACAAGGCCTTTAAGGAGAGAAAACTCTCTGTGCTCAGGGTAGCCTATGAGGAGTACAAGGCTCTGGCAGCTGTCTATGGAGGCCCTGCCGTTCTGGAGACCTTCGGAGAGGAGGCCTTCCTGCCGGAAAACAAGAGGGAGGCATTTTCCCTGACTGAAAAGCAGGAGAAGCTGACACACGCCTATGTCAACGAGTCCATGCAGATCGTGGACGGATATATTCCGGGAGATGAAACCAGCTTCACGATCATCGCCTTTCCTGTACCGGAAATCGGGGAGAGATTTGCGGAAATCTTTGAGGAAACCATCCGCATCAATACGCTGGATTACGAGCTCTATAAGAGAGTCCAGCAGTCGATCATCGACGCCCTTGATACAGCGGAGTATGTGAGGGTGACGGGCAGAGGAGAGAACCGGACGGATCTCAGAATCAGCCTTGTGACCCTCGAGCATCCGGAGAGGGAGACAAGGTTTGAAAACTGCGTGGCAGATGTGAATATCCCGGTTGGAGAGGTGTTTACCTCACCGGTGCTTCAGGGCACGGAGGGAACGCTGTTTGTGGGAAATGTCTATATCGGCGACTTTCAGTTCAGGAACCTCTGCATTCATTTTGAGAACGGCAGGACCACGGACTACACCTGTGAGAATTTTGCCGGCGAGGAGGAGTGCAGAAAGCTGGTTAAGCAGGTCATCTTAAAGAATCACGACAGCCTGCCTATGGGAGAGTTTGCAGTGGGAACGAATACAACTGCCTATGCGGTGGGAATCAAATACGGAATTCTCGATAAGTTTCCCATTCTGATTGCGGAAAAAACAGGCCCCCATTTTGCAGTAGGGGATACCTGCTACAGCTGGTCAGAGGACAGCCCGGTCTACAACCCGGATGGGAAAGAGGTTGTGGCCCGGGATAACGAGATTTCCATCCTGAGAAGGGAGGATCCGTCCAGGGCCTATTTCGGGTGCCATACGGATATTACGATTCCCTACTCAGAGCTTGACACGGTGGAGGCTGTGCAGAAGGACGGAAGCAGCGTCTATATTATTAAGGAAGGGCGGTTTGTGCTTCCGGGGACAGAAGAGCTGAACCTGGCGCTTCGGGAGCTGGAGGAGCAGGAATTCTAGGAGCATGGAGCCTTCGAGCCTGCCGGAATGACGAACCTGCCGGCAGGGGACAGGCTTCTGGTTAAACAGCAGGGATCATATCTGCTTATAAGTATAATTCATAAGCGCTGATCTTGACGGCAGAAGATAAAACAGGTATTATTAATTAGCAAAGCTAAGATAAAGAATGATAATTATTAGCAAAACTAATGTAAAAATATAAAAGACAAAGGAGAATTCACTATGGCAAAAGTAGGAATTGTAATGGGAAGCGACTCAGATATGCCGATTATGGCACAGGCAGCTGATTTCCTGGAGAAAATGGGAATTGACTTTGAGATGACCGTTATTTCTGCCCACAGGGAACCGGACGTATTCTTTGAGTATGCCAAATCAGCAGAGTCCAGAGGATTCAAGGTGATCATTGCAGGGGCCGGAAAGGCAGCTCATCTGCCGGGTATGTGTGCCGCCCTGTTCCCCCTCCCGGTGATCGGAGTTCCGATGAAGACCTCCGATTTAGGCGGTGTGGATTCTCTGTACTCCATCGTTCAGATGCCGTCCGGAATCCCGGTGGCGACGGTTGCCATCAACGGCGGAAAGAATGCCGGTATTCTGGCAGCGAAGATCCTGGCAGCTTCTGATCCGGAGCTTCTCGAAAAATTAAAAAAATACTCTGAGGAAATGAAGAACGAGGTCGTTTCCAAGGCAGAAAAGTTAGACAAAATCGGCTACAGGGAGTACGTGGCTCAGATGAAATAGTCCCGCGGGGCTTTGCAGTTTAAAGCCTGTTATGATACGAAAGAGCGGCAGATGTGAATACAATAGGACGTGCGCACAGGGCACAGATAGGAGATAAATCATGGATTACAAGAACGCCGGAGTGGATATTGAAGCTGGATATAAGTCTGTAGAGCTTATGAAAAAATTTGTTCAGGGGACAATGAGACCTGAGGTTATGGGAGGAATCGGAGGATTTTCCGGGGCCTTCAGCGCAGCGGCTTTTAAGGGTATGGAGGATCCGGTTCTCTTATCCGGTACAGACGGAGTGGGAACGAAGCTCAAGCTGGCTTTCCTTCTGGATAAGCATGACACCGTGGGCATTGACTGTGTGGCCATGTGCGTGAACGATGTGGCCTGCGCAGGCGGAGAGCCTCTGTTTTTCCTGGACTATGTTGCCTGCGGGAAAAACATTCCCGAGAGAATTGCCACAATCGTGAGCGGCGTGGCAGAGGGCTGCATCCAGTCAGGCGCTGCCCTCATCGGCGGAGAGACAGCGGAAATGCCGGGCTTCTATCCGGAGGACGAGTATGATCTGGCAGGCTTTGCCGTGGGCGTGGCTGACAGAAAGGATATGATCACCGGAGAGCATTTAAAGGCAGGGGATGTGCTGATCGGTATGGCATCCTCCGGCGTTCACAGCAACGGATTTTCCCTGGTGAGAAAAATTTTCGAGAATGAGCTCACAAAAGAGGGCTTAAATACATATTATGATGAGCTTGGAAAGACCCTGGGAGAGGCGCTGATTGCCCCTACCAAGATCTATGTGAAGGCTCTGCGGGCAGTGAAGGAGGCAGGAGTTGCCGTTAAGGCCTGCAGCCACATTACCGGAGGCGGCTTCTACGAGAACGTGCCTAGAATGTTAAAAGAGGGAACCAGGGCTGTGATTAAGAAGGACAGCTATGAGGTTCCGCCGATCTTTGGTCTGATGGCGAAGAAAGGACAGGTAGAGGAGCACATCATGTACAATACCTTTAATATGGGAATCGGCATGATCGTGGCTGTGGATCCGGCAGATGCAGAGAAGACCATGGAGGCCATGAGGGCAGCAGGTGAGACTCCTTATGTCATCGGCTCTGTGGAGGCAGGAGAAAAGGGAGTAGACTTATGTTAAGAGTCGGAGTCATGGTGTCGGGAGGAGGCACGAATCTTCAGGCTATCCTGGATGCCATTGACAGCAAGAAGATCAGAAACGCCGCTGTGGTGGCGGTGATCAGCAACAACCGGAATGCCTATGCCCTGGAGCGGGCGAGGAACCATGGGATTGAGGCTGTCTGCGTTTCACCGAAGGACTATGAAACCAGAGCTCAGTTCAATGAGGCTCTCTTGGCCAGGGTGGATGAATACAGGCTGGATCTGATTGTGCTGGCCGGATTTCTGGTGGCTATCCCGGCAGCCATGATTCAGAAATACCCAAACCGTATTATCAACATCCATCCGTCCCTGATCCCATCCTTCTGCGGAGTGGGCTATTACGGACTTAAGGTGCATGAGGCAGCTCTTAAAAGAGGCGTAAAAATTACCGGGGCTACCGTTCACTTTGTGGACGAGGGGACTGACACGGGACCCATCCTTCTGCAGAAAGCTGTGGAGGTAAAGCCGGGCGATACGCCGGAAATCCTCCAGCGCCGGGTGATGGAGGAGGCCGAGTGGATTCTTCTTCCGAAAGCCATCGACATGATTGCAAATGGGGAGATCTCATAAATAGAAGGGCCGGAAACGGCCCGGCTGGTTTGAGGCTGGCTTCCGTCCGGGAGGCCGGCCTTAGGCCGTTTTGGCAGAGGATGAATTTTGACAGAACTGAGAGTTTGGGAGAGACTCTGAGAGAGGGGCCGACGCCCGGGTAGGGACGGATTCCGCTCAGATAACTCAGAGATAAATGGAGGACAACGAGATGAAGGTTTTAATTGTGGGAAGCGGCGGAAGAGAGCATGCGATTGCCTGGAAGGTGGCTCAGAGCCCTAAGGTAGAGAAAATTTACTGTGCGCCGGGAAATGCGGGGATTGCAGAGGTGGCAGAGTGCGTTCCCATCGGAGCCATGGAGTTTGAGAAGCTGGCAGCCTTTGCAAAAGACAGACAGATTGACCTGACGGTCATCGGCATGGACGATCCGCTGGTAGGGGGGATTGTGGACGTATTTGAGAAAGAGGGGCTGAGGGTATTCGGGCCGAGAAAGAATGCAGCCATTCTCGAGGGATCCAAGGCCTTCTCCAAGGATCTGATGAAGAAATACGGGATTCCCACTGCAGCCTATGAAAATTTTGACAATGCGGACGAGGCCCTCGCATATCTGGAAACGGCTTCCATGCCTATCGTCCTGAAGGCGGACGGCCTGGCCCTGGGAAAGGGCGTGCTCATCTGCAATACGCTGGAGGAGGCAAAAGAGGGTGTAAAGAGCATTATGCTGGACAAGAAATTCGGCTCTGCCGGAAATCAGATGGTGGTTGAGGAGTTTATGACAGGGCGGGAGGTGTCTGTGCTCTCTTTTGTAGACGGCAATACCATCAAAATCATGACCTCCGCGCAGGATCACAAGCGGGCCAAGGACGGCGACGAGGGACTCAACACAGGCGGAATGGGAACCTTTTCCCCCAGTCCCTTCTATACAGAAGAGGTGGATCAGTTCTGCAGAGAGCACATTTACCAGGCCACAGTGGATGCCATGAAGAAGGAGGGCAGGGAGTTCAAGGGAATTATTTTCTTTGGACTGATGCTGACAGACAAGGGGCCGAGAGTCCTTGAGTACAACGCCAGGTTCGGAGATCCGGAGACCCAGGTGGTGCTTCCACGCATGAAGAATGATATTGTGGAGGTATTTGAGGCGTGCATCGACGGCACCCTGGATCAGATCGATCTGGAATTTGAGGACAATGCAGCGGTCTGCGTCGTTCTGGCCTCTGACGGCTACCCGGTGAAGTATGAGAAAGGGCTCCCCATCCGGGGCCTTGAGAATTTCCGGCAGAAGGATGGATACTATGTATTCCATGCCGGAACAGCCTTCGACAGGGAAGGAAGGATTGTCACAAACGGAGGACGCGTTCTGGGCGTGACAGCCACCGGAGAAAACCTGAAGGCCGCCAGGGCAAACGCCTACAGGGCTGCAGAGTGGGTGGATTTTGACAATAAATATATGCGCCATGATATTGGAAAGGCTATTGACGAGGCTTAGAACAGGCGGCAGGGAGCGATAACGGAACCCTGACTAATCTGCAGGAAGCCTATTCTGAAATGAAAATGCCGCGGGCTGTCAGTGAAATGCTGATTGTCTGCGGCATTTATGGGATAACAGGATTCCTGCGGGAGGGTGGGAAAGCTTCCGGCAAGGCAGAGCCGTTAGGAGACTTGTATATAAAATTTGTAAAAAAAGTAAAAGAAAAGAGGGAAGCTTGCAGGACGCGGTAATTGGTGGTAGGATAGGAGTGGTCTGAGAGCAGACCCTGCGATGCATAAGCAGATGAGAGTTGACAACAGATACGGAACATACACTGGGAGGAAACGAAATGTTTGCAGACTACCATGTCCATTCTGAATTCAGCTGGGATTCCAGGACGCCCATGGAGGCCCAGATTCAGGCGGCAGTCCGGGCGGGAGTGGAGGAGCTTTGCTTCACGGAGCATGTGGACTACGGGGCGAGATGCGGGGAGGACAACTGCGATTACAGCGCATATAAGAGGGAGCTGGAGCGCTGCCGGGCGATTTACGGAGATCAGATCCGGCTGAAATATGGAATTGAATTTGGAGTGCAGACGCACACAATCGGAGAATATGAGAGGGATTTCCGGGAGCAGTCCTTTGACTTTGTGATTTTGTCCTGCCATCAGGTTGACAATCTGGAATTTGACAATCAGGCTTACCAGAGAGGAAAGACGCAGAGGGAATACAATGAGGGATATTACAGTGAGCTTCTGAAGGTGATCCGGAGTTTTGACAGATACAGCGTGCTGGGACATCTGGATCTGATGCGCCGCTATGACAGAAACGGGCCCTGGCCGTTTGAAAACAGCCGTCCCATTCTGGAGCAGATTCTTTCCCATGTGATTGAGAGAGGAAAGGGGATAGAGGTCAATACCTCCTGCTTTCGCTACAGGATTGGAGATTTAACTCCCTCAGAGGATATTTTGAGGCTGTACCGGGATATGGGAGGAAAAATCCTGACACTTGGCTCTGACGCCCACCGCCCGGAACAGATTGCCGAACAGTTTCCTTTTGTCAGGAGAAGGTTAAGGGAGCTGGGGTTTCGGGAGCTCTGCGCTTTTCACCAGATGGAACCGGAATTTTATCCCCTGTAGGAGCGAGGCAGACGGCTCAAATGAGGAGGAATTTTGGCGGCTTACCGGAGACTCAGGTTTTGGATGCCCGGCAGAGAAATTTCCGGAATAGAGATCTCAGGAGGGCATGGAAGAGGGCTGCACTGCATAAAATGGCAGATAAGAAGTGAAGTACAGGAATGATATAAATGAAAATTGCTGTAGTCAGGGAAGGGGACAGTGTGGATACAATTGCCGCTTCCTTTCAGATACCGGTGGAGCGTCTTGCCGCCGACAATCAGATAGAGTACCCATACCGCCTGGCCGTAGGCCAGGCTCTTTTGATCCGGGAGGATGAGGATACAGAGCCGGTGCAGCCGGTAAAACAGCTGATTGAGGCAGGGGGATACGCCTATCCTTTTATCAGGGAAGAGGTGATTCGGGAGGCGCTGCCATTTCTGTCGGAGGTTCTCGTGTTTTCTTATGGTTTTACCAGGGAGGGGGAGCTGATTGCCCCTTTAGCGCCGCCTGACGGGCTGATCAGAGAAATCCAGGCAGCAGGGAAACGGGCTGTACTTGTGCTGACTTCCATGGAGGCAGACGGCCGCTTCAACAGTGAGCTGGCGTCTTTGATGATCCGGGATGTGGAGCTGCAGCAGCGCCTTTTGAGAGCTGTGTGGGAGGAAGTTCAGGAGAAGGGGTATAAAGGGGTGGATCTCGATTTCGAGTACATCCGGGCTGAAGATGGGGAAGGGTATGCGGCCTTCGTGGCCAGGACGAGAGCGCTTTTCTCCGTTTACGGAATCCGTGTTTCAGTGGCTCTGGCGCCCAAGACATCCGCTGATCAGAGAGGACTTCTGTATGAGGGAATTCTCTACCGGGATCTGGGAGCGGCTGCCGACCAGGTTACGCTTATGACTTATGAGTGGGGCTATACCTACAGTGAACCTATGGCCGTTGCGCCTATTCATATGGTAAGGCGCGTGGCCGAGTATGCCCTGACTGAAATACCGCGGGAAAAGATTCTGCTGGGCATTCCCAACTACGGCTATGACTGGCCGCTTCCCTACGAGAGAGGGGTTACAAAGGCAGAGAGCCTCGGGACAATGGAAGCGGTTCAGCTTGCCATTGATCACGGGGTTCCCATCCACTTTGATGAGCGCTCTCAGACGCCCTGGTTTCGCTACTGGCAGTACGGTGTTCTCCATGAGGTGTGGTTTGAGGATGTGAGAAGCCTTCTGGCCAAGTTTAACCTGGTGGGAGAGCTGGGGTTAAGGGGTATCATGTACTGGCAGCTGATGCGCCTTTACCGGGCCGGGTATCTTCTGCTTGACGGAATGTTCCGTACAGAGCCTGGAGGCCTTTAGACAGCGCCGGATAGGGGAGCGCAGAAAGAGTGTGAAAAGAAGACAGGGAAAATATTCCTTGTGGGAAACAGGACCCGGGTCTATAATAGAAGAACCGCACATACAGTGCACCAGGATAAAGAGATGGAAAAATAAGGAACAGAGAGGCCGGAGTTTTTCCATCTGACAGGAAATATAAAAGGAGAAATTACATATGATACAGGACATTTTGCCTCACAGATACGATAATTCCTTTAAGAGGCCCAGGCTGACGGAGCAGTCATTTCTGATGTATATCTTAAAGGGAAATATTCTTCTTATCAGGAGAAAGGACAGAGAGGGGAAGGACTGCAGGGAGGAGATTTACGAATCAGAGCGGGCGCTTCCTGTGCCGCAGGAGTTCGGCCCTGCGACAGCCAGGGAACTGGAGGATTCCGGGCTGGTGCCGGATCTGTCAGAGCGGGCGGAATACCTGTTTTCCATTGATGATATCCCGTATTTTATGGTGAGGGGGAGAGACAGCGATCCGGCTGCGGCACTTCTGACTCAGGAGAAAACGGGCAGAGAGGGGCAGGAAAAAGGGAGAGAAGCGGCCGGCTATTCTTTTCAGGGCGCTGCGTATTTTCGTATCATGCAGCCAGAGCACCAGGCCTTTGCAGCCATTACGGCCATACAGCTTTGGCGGTGGAAGGAGAGCAGGAAGTTCTGCGGCCGCTGCGGCCACGAGACCGTAGACAGCCAGTCCGAGCGCGCGCTGGTCTGTCCGGTCTGCGGGCAGACAGAGTATCCGAAGATCTGTCCGGCTGTGATCGTGGCTGTGACGGACAAGGACAGGATCCTGATGTCGCGCTACCGGGGACGCGCCTACCGCGGATATGCCCTGATTGCCGGATTTGTGGAGATCGGGGAAACCTTTGAGGAAACAGTCCGGCGGGAGGTGATGGAGGAGGTTGGACTCAAGGTAAAAAATATCCGCTATTACAAGAGCCAGCCCTGGGCCTTTACCGACACGGAGATGATCGGATTTTTTGCAGAGCTGGACGGAGACGACAGGATAAGGCTGCAGGAGGATGAGCTGTCGGAGGCCGGCTGGTATCACCGGGATGAGATACCGGAAGATACGTCGCTGATCAGCGTGGGAAGCGAGATGAAGATGGCTTTCAAGTATGGAATGATTTAGGAGGAACCTGTGAAAACTGATACGCAAGGCCAAGTGTATGTCCCCTCTTATATATCTTCAGGTAATAGTTCCTATTCCTTTTAATTAATTGACAAAAGTCCGTTTGATTGTTATGATTGTTGATAACCAAACGGACTTTCCCAATAAAGGCAGGTAATGGCATGAGCAGAATCGTATTATCCCTGCTGGTGGACAATACAGCAGGTGTACTGAGCCGTGTGGCCGGGCTGTTCAGCCGCCGCGGTTACAACATTGAGAGTCTGACCGTTGGAGAGACGGCAGATCCCAAATATTCCAGGATGACAGTGGTTTCCCAGGGAGATCAGGAAATTCTGGAGCAGATTGAAAAGCAGCTCAGAAAGCTGGAGGATGTTTACGACATCAAGGAGCTTCGGGCAGGCCACTCCGTATACAGGGAGCTGATCCTTGTGAAGGTGAGGGCCAATGCCAGCGAGCGTATGGCTATCAATGCCATCGCAGAGATTTTCCGTGCGTCCATTGTGGATGTGGGGAAGGAGTCAGTAACCGTAATGCTGACAGGTGATCAGTCAAAGCTGGACGCTATGATTAATCTTCTGGAGGATTACGAGATTCTGGAGCTTGCAAGGACCGGCGTGACCGGACTTTCAAGAGGAACGGAGGACGTCAGATACCTCCCTTAAAAACTGACGTGTCATGCTGAGTAAAGCCATTGCCAGAGGCGGACAGAGAGTCGTCGGCGATCCGCTTTTTATCACATATCTATTGCATCCTAAGGAGGAAAAGAAAATGGCAAAGATTTATTATCAGGAGGACTGCAACTTATCATTATTAGAGGGAAAGACCATCGCGGTCATCGGCTACGGAAGCCAGGGACATGCCCACGCGTTAAATGCAAAGGAATCCGGATGCCACGTAATTATCGGCCTCTATGAGGGAAGTAAATCCTGGGCCAAGGCAGAGGCTGCGGGATTTGAAGTATATACGGCAGCAGAAGCGGCAAAGCGCGCCGACATTATCATGGTTTTAATCAACGATGAGAAGCAGGCGAAGATGTACAAGGAGTCCATCGAGCCAAACCTTAAAGAAGGTGATATGCTGATGTTCGCGCATGGATTTGCCATCCACTTCGGACAGATTGTTCCGCCGAAGAATGTGGATGTGACCATGATCGCGCCGAAGGGACCTGGCCATACAGTGAGAAGCGAGTACCAGATCGGAAGAGGCGTTCCCTGCTTAATCGCAGTTGCCCAGGACTACACAGGCAAGGCTCATGACCTGGCTTTAGCCTACTCCCTGGCAATCGGCGGCGCAAGGGCAGGCGTTCTTCAGACTACCTTCCGCGAGGAGACAGAGACAGACCTGTTCGGTGAGCAGGCAGTTCTCTGCGGCGGTGTGACAGCCCTGATGAAGGCCGGATTTGAAACTCTCGTTGAGGCTGGCTATGAGCCTGAGAGCGCATACTTTGAGTGTATCCACGAGATGAAGCTGATTGTAGACTTAATCTACGAGAGCGGATTTGCAGGAATGAGATATTCCATTTCCAATACAGCAGAATTCGGCGACTACATTACAGGGCCGAAGATTGTGACTGACGAGACAAAGAAGGCCATGAAGCAGATCCTGTCCGACATCCAGGACGGAACCTTCGCAAAGAACTGGCTTCTTGAGAACCAGGTTGGCTGCCCGCATTTCAATGCCATGAGAAAGAGAGAGGCAGCTCATCAGCTGGAGAAGACCGGTGAGGAGTTAAGAAAGCTCTACAGCTGGAACAACAGCAACAAGCTGCTGGACAACTAAGGCTTTAAACGCCCGTCCCAGCATTCCGGATGGTCATTGATGCTTTATTATTTTTATTATTTTATTGCTTGCAAGAACATTTACTATACCTCAAGATTATGAAACGGAGGATGCGTCATTGCCCCAGGGGGTGATGGCGCATCCGCTGTTTTCAGAGAAGAGAAAACTGGCCGTTTTCTTTTTCCGGCAGACAGAACCTGACAAACTGGCTGGTGGTTTTTGTGGCATAGGACGGATTGTAGGCGAAGCCAATGGTTCTCCTGCGTATGGGAGCCGACAGGGGAATTTCTATAAGGCTTCCCTCTTCCAGCTCTTTTCTGACGAAATCCTTGATCACACAGCCGATGCCAAGGCCGATCTTCGCAAACTCGATCAGCATATCCATAGTAGTGGCCTCCAGCACCTGTTTCGGCTCGATGTCATTTTCCGCAAACCAGGCGTCGATGTGGGTTCGTGTCATGTTGCTGCGGTCTAACAGCATGATGGTGCCTGTCGAGAAGAGATCTGCCTCACGCCCCTCTCTGAGATACAGATTTTCCAGATAACTCTTCGTACAGACAAACCCGTCTTCAATCTGCATAAGAGGAATAAATTTCAGATTCCGCTTCGTCTTGGGCTCCGCCACCAGACCAATATCCAGCTGCTGCTGTTCCAGCTTGGAAACGGTTTTGGCAGTAGACTGTCCGTCAATCGTCACTTTGATGTGTGGATTCTTCTCTACAAAGCCCTTGAGATAGGGGAGAAGCACATACTTGCAGAGCGTATTGCTGACCCCGATTTTAATCTGGCCGATATTGAAATCCTTGATCCGGCGAAGTTCGTTCTCGCCGCGGCTTAAGGTATCGAATGCATTGCTCACATGGCTGAAGAGCACCTGCCCCTCCACCGTGAGCTGGACTCCCCTGGAATTTCTCGTAAAAAGCGGGACGCCAAGGCTCTCTTCAAGCTTGCTGACCGCCTTGCTGATGGCAGGCTGGCTGATAAACAGTTCCTTGGCGGCCTTTGAAATATTACCTGCCTTAGCGACGGCGTAAAAAATTTTGTACTGCGATAAATGCTGTTCCATATACTCACCTCTGAAAGATTACAAAAGAAAACAGGAAACAAAAAGTCTATAACTGAACTTTATATTTCCTATTCATAATATATATTGGTATTATACCAGCCCCTATGCTAAGATGTAAATAGACTTTTCGCGACAGCAGAGAGCAGTGCGAAAACAGGCTGGCACAATCCCACGTTGTGCTTGCACATAAGAGGGATTGTGCCAGCCTGTTTTCATAGGGCGGGAGCCCGCGAGCGAGATGGAGCGAAGCGGAATCGAGCTTGGCACTGCTGCCGCAGACCATCAACCATTCCAAGGAGGATTATAACCATGGGTATGACTATGACTCAGAAAATCCTGGCCGCCCATGCCGGCCTTGAGTCGGTGAAAGCCGGCCAGTTAATAGAAGCGGATCTCGACTTAGTTCTCGGAAATGACATCACCTCCCCGGTAGCTATCGCAGAGATGGAAAAAATGAACACCCAGACCGTATTCGATAAGGACAAGATTGCCCTTGTCATGGATCACTTTATCCCCAACAAGGACATAAAGTCAGCTGAAAACTGCAAGTGCTGCCGTGATTTCGCCTGCCGCCATGAGATCTCCAACTACTTTGACGTGGGAGAGATGGGGATTGAGCATGCCCTCCTGCCGGAAAAGGGCCTGGTGGTAGCCGGGGATGCGGTGATCGGGGCAGACTCCCATACCTGTACCTATGGAGCCCTCGGCGCTTTTTCTACAGGGGTGGGGAGCACCGACATGGCTGCCGGAATGGTGACCGGAAAGGCCTGGTTCAAGGTTCCGTCTGCCATCAAATTTGTGCTGACAGGAAAGCCGGGAAAATGGGTGAGCGGAAAAGATGTGATCCTCCACATTATCGGAATGATCGGAGTGGACGGAGCCCTCTATAAATCCATGGAATTTACAGGCGACGGAATCCGGAATCTGTCCATGGATGACCGGTTTACCATCTGCAATATGGCCATTGAGGCAGGCGGGAAAAACGGAATTTTCCCTGTGGATGAGAAGGCTGTCCAGTATATGAAGGAGCACTCGAAACGGGAGTTTCAGATCCACGAGGCAGACGAGGATGCAGAGTATGAGGCAGTCTATACCATCGATCTGTCTGCCCTCAAGCCGACTGTAGCCTTCCCTCACCTTCCAGAGAACACAAAAACCATTGACGAAGCAGGCGATGTAGCCATCGATCAGGTGGTGATCGGCTCCTGCACCAACGGAAGGCTGGAAGATATGCGGATTGCCGCGGAGATCTTAAAGGGAAGAAAGGTGAAGAAGGGAGTCCGCTGCATCGTGATCCCCGCTACACAGGCTATCTACCTTCAGTGCATTAAGGAAGGACTCATGGAAACCTTTATCGAAGCGGGAGCAGTTGTGAGCACCCCCACCTGCGGTCCGTGCCTGGGCGGCTATATGGGAATCCTGGCGGCCGGGGAGCGCTGCGTTTCCACCACAAACAGGAACTTTGTAGGCCGCATGGGCCATGTGGACTCGGAAGTTTATCTGGCAAGCCCTGCAGTGGCAGCTGCCAGCGCGGTGACAGGAAAGATCAGCAGCCCCTGTGAGATTATGGACTAGGAGGAAAAGAGATGAAGGCGTGCGGACATGTATTCAAATATGGAGATAACGTAGACACAGACGTAATTATCCCTGCAAGGTACTTAAATGCCACAAAAGGGGAGGAGCTTGCGAAGCACTGCATGGAAGATATAGACAAAGATTTTGTGAACCGGGTGCAGAAGGGGGATATTATTGTAGCAGAGAAGAACTTTGGCTGCGGATCCTCCAGGGAGCATGCGCCTCTGGCCATCAAATGCGCAGGCATCAGCTGCGTCATTGCAGAGACCTTCGCCAGGATATTCTACAGGAATGCCATCAATATCGGCCTTCCCATCATCGAATGTCCGGAGGCTGCCGCCTCCATACAGGCAGGACATGAGGTGGAGATTGACTTTGACAGCGGAGTGATTACAGATAAGACCACAGGGGAGAGCTTTGAGGGGCAGGCCTTCCCGCCGTTTATGCAGAAGATCATTGAAGCCGGAGGGCTGGTCAACTATATTAATCAGAAGTAGAGAGGCACTGTGAGGAAAATTTATCAGGACTATCGCTCTGGCAGCCGCAGGCTGATATGCTCCGTGCCAAAAAAACAGATGAATATATAAAATTGGGTGTAAATGATGCCTGCATTTCGTAGTGAAGTGCAGGCATTTTTCTATGTATATCATTTCTATTTATATTGTTTATTCGTTTGTTTTCCAAAAAAGTATAATAAATAAGTGTATAAATTACTCAAACAAGGATTTGTCATTTGCATTCGGGGAAATAAATCCCCAAAAAACAATAAAAAATGAGCGTTTTTGAGAGAATATGGTATAATAACGGGGAAAGCATTTGCTGTGCCTGAATGAGCATGCATTTGGTGATTACTCCCGCTGAGACGCTAGTTGAGATGGGATAATATAAGACTATAATATACATAAATCAAGATGAATTGGTAGGAGGGAAAGACATGGATGTAACCTACAATAAACTTTTTAAGATGCTCATAGATAAAGAGTGGAGCAAGACAGAATTTGCAAAGGAAGTTGGCATCAGTACCAACACTCTTGCAAAGCTTTCAAGAAATGAATTTGTGTCGATGGAGATACTTGTAAGGATTTGCAGAAAATTAAACTGCACCGTAGATGACATAATGGACATTCTCCCAGAAACCAGGGAAAGATCGTAGGGGGATTTATATGAACAGTACCTATCCGTATATTGCATCGCTGACAAGAGAGCCTTTTTTGTTTTATGAGATGCGAACAACGGCAAAATTATTGACCAGTGGATTAAGCGATGAAGAAACTGTAGCACAGATTACCGCAGATAATCTTTTTCAATATCCGACCGAAAAGTCGATTGCCCGTATGGCAAAGGCTTGCATTAAACGGCTTCAAGCAATGGAAGATGCGGACTTGATCCATGCGATTGCGACACAGCCGACAGAGATCGCAAAACAGATTTGTTTGTATGCGATGATGAAACAAAGCCGTTTGGTTTGGGAATTTATGCTGACCGTTATCGGGGAGAAATACCGATTAAGGGATAGCTCCTTTGGCAGAATTGATTTGAATACATATTTTATTCGCTTGCAGGAACAGGACGATACGGTAGCATCCTGGAGCGAAGGAACGATTACGAAGTTGAAGCAGGTGCTTGCTAAAATTCTGGTTGAAACGGAGTATCTGGATGATGTCCGTGCAGACCATCTGAATCCGGTGTACTTACATCCGATTTTAGAAAATGCAATCAGAAGTCATGGCGATTTGGCGGTTCTGCCAGCGTTTAACTGTTTTTCATAAGGGAGGTGCAGCGAGATGAGTCATATTGAAGAACGTTTAGATCATGTCAGGACTTTAATTCAGAAACCTGAATTTTTAGAAGGAAAAGGGTTAAGCAACGAGGTCAATATCCGTATTTTCTGCTATGAACCAGAGGATGAAATGGCGGTTCGCCATTTTGTCGAGCAGTTGGAAACAGATCATTCCCTATCCTGCCGGTTGAAAATCTGTAACCTGTATCAAACCTTCCTTTCGGTCTGCGAGGATATGGATATTATAGATGCAATTCCGGATATGGAAGCGGAAGATGGAAGTATTTTTCTCCTGGAGCAGCTTCATTCTGCCATTGGAGAAGGAGAGTTTATCGATAAAATTCAGTATGAGCCGCACGAAAGCGGTGATGTGCTGATGCTTACTGGTGTGGGGGAAGTTTTCCCGTTTATGAGAATCCACACTCTGCTGGAAGCCTTGCAGCCGCATTTTTCGGACGTCCCCATTCTGGTGATGTATCCTGGTGAGTTTGACGGTCGCCATGTGAAATTGTTTAACAGATTACAGCCCAATGATTATTACAGGGCTTTCAATATTGTGTAAGGAGATACAGTTATGATAATTCGTGATATGTTCGCTGATGACATCAATCGAAAAATCAATGGTGTCATCAAAGTCGATCAGGCTGCTGATGAAGTGATTGAGCAGGAATTAAATGAGTACGTCATTACCAAAGAACTGAAAAAGCACTTCATCACCTTTTTCAACTATTATAGTGATGCTTTGGATGAGCCTACCGCTGATACCGGCGTGTGGATTTCCGGATTCTTCGGAAGTGGTAAATCTCACTTCCTGAAAATGCTCTCCTATCTGCTGGAGAACAAAGAGGTAAACGGTATTCGCAGTGTGGAGCGTTTTCGCAAAAAATTTGAGGACGATCCGGCAACCTATATGATGATTGACCGTTCCACAAAGGTAGAAACGGAAACCATTCTGTTCAATATCGACATTGAAGGGTCTATCAACAAAGACAAAACTGCCGTCCTTCGTGTTTTTGCCAAAACTTTCTACAATCATTTAGGCTTTTTCGGGGATAACCTGAAAGTTGCAAAGCTGGAGCAATACATTGACCAGCAGGGGAAAACGGAACAGTTCCGTCGTACCTTTGAAGAGAAAAAAGGAATGTCCTGGCTGGAATCCCGTAAGGCATTTGCGTTCAATGGAAAGTATATTATCCCTACCCTGATGGAAGTTTTGGATATGAGTGAAGAAGATGCCAGGGCGTGGTTTAACGACAAGTCTGCCATTGAATTTTCCATTGCTCAGCTCGTAGAGGACATCAAAGATTATCTGAAAACGAAGCCCAACAACTTCCGCCTGTTGTTCATGGTGGACGAAGTTGGTCAGTACGTCGGTACAGATACCGATATGCTTTTGAATCTTCAGTCGCTGGTTGAGAAAATCGGAAGCGAATGTGGCGGCAAGGTGTGGGTTGTCTGCACCGGACAGGAAGCGATTGATGAGATCATCAAAGTTCGTGCAGATGAGTTTTCCCGTATCCAGGCTCGTTTCAAAACCCGCCTGAGCCTTTCTTCTTCCTCTGTGGATGAAGTGATTCAGAAGCGTATTCTGAAAAAGAATAAAGACGCAGAAGCAGAACTGGAAAGCGTTTATAATAAGAACGACTCTGTTTTACGCAATCTGTTCAGCTTCACCGATTCGATCCTGGATATTAAGGGTTACTCTGGTCCCGGAGAATTTGCGGCAAACTTCCCGTTTGTACCGTACCAGTTTATCATCATGCAGAAAGTGTTTGCTGAAATCCGGAAGCACGGCAACTCTGGCAAGCACCTTTCCGGTGGTGAACGTTCCATGCTTTCAGGTTTCCAGGAAGCAACACAGAAAATACAGGAGAAGGACGAGTATGCCCTTGTACCATTCTTCCGTTTTTATGATACCGTACATACTTTCCTGGATGGTTCTATCCGTCGTGTTATTGAACGCTGCCAGAGGGCTGCGGACAATGGGGATGGCATTGAAGCATTGGATGTGGATGTGCTGAAACTTTTGTACCTGATCCGGTATATTGATGACATTCCTGCCAACCTGGATAATATCGTGATTTTGATGGCGGATGATATTCGCATGGACAAAATCACCATGCGTGAAACCATCCGTGACTGCCTGAATCGTTTGATGAGCCAGAACTACATTGGCAGAACAGGCGAAGTTTATAACTTCTTGACCGATGAGGAACAGGATATTCAAAGAGAAATCAAAAGCACTCCTGTGGATACTGCATCTATTGTAGACCGTATCGGACAGATGATTTTTGCAGATATTTTTACTACAAAGAAATACCGCTATGGAAAATATGATTTTGCTTTTGACCAGATGGTGGACGGCATTACCATTGGCAACATTACAGGCGGAATGCGTCTGCGTTTCCTGACAGTTGCCACAGATACTGCGGAAAAATCGGAGCTGCGCCTGATGACGGAATCCAAAGGCAAAGAAGCAATCGTTGTGCTTGCTGAAACGCCATACTATGAATCGCTGGAAAGTGCTATGAAGATTCGCAAGTATGTCAAGCAGCGAAATGTCAATCAGCTTCCGAAGTCTGTTCAGGACATTATTCGTGAGCAGCAGGACGAAGCAACCAAGTATGAGCAGACGGCAATGGAGGATTTGGTAAAAGCCATTGAATCTGCACAGTTCTATGTGGACGGGGAACACATTGAAATCAAAGGTGGTAATGCAAAGAGCAAGATTGAGCAGTCTTTGGAATACCTGGTTTCCCATGTATATAGTGAGTTGTCGCTGATTGAGAAAAATGCAGATACTGATGCGGATATTATTGAAATTCTGACCGGTGCGGATAATATGATGCCTGGGATGGAACCGAACCGTGGTGCTGCAACCAAAATCGAAGAATATCTGGAAATGCAGGCAATGAAAAATCTTCCGACTTCGATGGCAGATATTCAAAGCCGATACAGTGCAATTCCTTACGGCTGGAAAGAAATCGACATTGCGGCAGTGGTTGCCCGATTGATTTATGACCAGAAAGTTACCATCAAATATGCAGGCTCCACCATTCAGCCGGATAATCCGAAACTGCCGGATATGCTCCGCAAAAAGAGTGAAATCGGTAAAACCAGCATCAGCAAACGTCAGATGATCACTGCCACCAAAATGCGGGCTGTGAAAGAATTGCTCCGGGAATACTTTGACGTGATGGATGTGCCGGACGATGAGGACGGTCTGGTTGCATTTGTTGTGCAGAAGTTTACCGATCTGAAAGATCATTATCTCGAATTGAAAGGCAGATACGAGGGTCATAAGTATCCGGAACAGAACCTTGTCCTTGCTTCCATCGAGCAGATGGACAAAATACTTTCTCAGAGAAAAGATAACATCGCCCTGATTGATGCCATTTTGAAAGAGGAAGATAACCTCTTTGACAATAAAGAAAAAATGCAGCGTGTGGAAGGATTCTTTAAGAATCAGGTTCAGGTGTTTGACGCCGCAGTTAAAATGGAGGAAGACCTGAAAAATGACCTGAACTACCTCAGAAAAGAGGAGGAAGCAAACGAAGCACTGAATCAGATCCGTTTGATTACTGTGGTGCAGAGCGACCCGAAGAGCATTTACCGTAGAATCCCAGAACTGAATGGGCTGATGGATAAAGTACGGGAAGGACACGGCAGACTGTTGGATGACAAGCGAGCTGAGCTTCTGGAAATCATCCGGCAGTGTATGGAAGAAGTCCACACCCTGTCAAATGGGGATGTTTCCTGCATGGAGCTGGTGAAAAAAGGTGATACCTTCTTCGATCAGCAGAAAGGCAAAATCCAGGAACTTCAGAGCCTTGCTCTGCTGGACGGTTTGGTTCCGCAGATTTGGTCTTACAAAGATGACCTCTGTGACCATATCGAAGATGCGAAAAAGCCAACCATAGTTGCTGAAGAAAAGGCTCCTTATGGGGCAGAAAAACCAGCTGCAAAGAAAGTAATCAAGACTGTGTACCGTCAGGCGGCATTTCCAGCAAAAGTCCTGGAAAGTCAGGAAGATATTGACGCTTATGTAGAGCGTATGAGAAGTTATCTGACTGCCATGATGAAAGATTGCGATGGAATCAAGCTGAATTAAGGAGGAGCGATTATGCAAGAAGATAAAACACCTAAAATTTTCATATCGTATTCTTGGAGTAGTGATGAAATAGTCGTGCCTTTAGCTCAAAGGTTAGTCTCTCACGGAGTAGAGGTCGTTCTTGATAAATGGGATTTGAAAGAGGGACAAGACAAATATGCTTTTATGGAGCAATGCGTGAATGATTCCGAAATCACAAAGGTTTTAATTGTTTGTGATAAGAAATATGCTGATAAGGCTAATGCACGAGTAGGTGGCGTAGGAGACGAAACGGTCATTATTTCCAGCGAAGTTTATGGAAAGATGAATCAGGAGAAATTTATCCCGATTATTGCTGAAAAAGATGACGAGGGAAATCCGTATGTTCCAACATATATTAAATCAAGAATATATATTGATCTTTCGGATGCAGAAAAATACGAGGATGAATATGAGAAACTCCTGAGGAACATTTACGAAAAGCCGTTATATAGAAAGCCGAAGTTGGGGAATCGACCGGAATGGTTAGATGAAGAAAAGACAAATTTGTTTCCTCTAAGCGATTTGCTCAGGCAGTTAAAAGGAAGCTCCTCTGAAAAAAAGCAGCAAAGTTGTGTGAATAGATTTGTTGACGAGTACATCAATACTCTAAAGACATATTTTATAAAGGGCATTAGGGATGGAGAACAGGTGTATAATTGTTTCCTTGAAATGAAAAAAATACGGGATATATTCTTGGAATTTGTATCTGTTTTGTCGGAAACGATGCTTCCATTTTCGGAGATAATTTGCGATACATTCGAGAAAATGTATAATACGCTAACTTGTGCTAAAGGATTTGACCAAAATGCAATGTCAGCGAGCGATAGCGATTATGAGATTTATCACATCCATATTTGGGAACTGTTCATTTGCGTGATTGCATATTTGAGACATATTCAGGATTACAAAGCAATCAATGATATGCTTACAAATACTTATTTTCTTACTTCATCGTGTTTAGACAGCACTGTAAGTGCAACGAATTACTGCCGCTTTAGATACCATAGCCATATGATAGAAGAAAATTATAAGCCACGGACAGAACATAAAAATAAATTTACACTTCTGGGTTATACATTGTGCTGTGAGCGAGAAAAGTTACCGATTTTTACTGGCGAAGCCATTGCAGAAGCAGATTTATTTTTGTATCAAGTACGAAATGGTCTGGAATTGGCGGAAAATGAAAATTGTTATGGAGATTCGTATTGGTTCCCGACCTGCTATGTTTATGTGAAGAACCTTCCGAATGAATGGACTCGTTTGAAATCTCGTAAATTTTGCCAGAAGATGTTTGCTCTATTCGGAGTAACGGACTTAGAAGCATTGAAAGGAAGACTATCTAAGTGCGTTTATAATAGAGGGATGAGATACAATGGAAGTTTCGATGCTGCTACCGCAATTTTGAGTGTCGTCAAGTTAGATGATGTAGGAACATTGAATTAAGGAGAGACTCTGTTATGGACAAGAATGCAATAAAAAAATTCGCTGTCTGGGCACGTCGGGAACTGATCGAGCGTGTGTCCCAGAAAGCGATGCAATATGGAATCACACAGGATAGCGTCATTGATGCTGCAGCTGACAGCATCAATGGTACAGTTCTGACGGATGTTCAGAAAAATCAGCGCAGAGCGTTGATTTCGCAAATTAACAATAAAGGTTTTGAAGAGGTGATGGAGGAGGTTGCCTATACCTGGTTCAACCGCTTTATCGCTCTGCGTTTTATGGAGGTCAACGGCTACCTTCCGACCCGTGTGCGTGTGTTCACGGACGAGGAAAACAACTTCAAACCGCAGATCATTGATGAAGCCCTTCATCTGGACTTGGACGGCTTGAACATGGATAAGGTTTATGAGTTCAAGAATGCCAACCAGACTGAAGAACTGTATAAATATCTGCTGATTACCCAGTGCAATGCCTTAAACCCCATTCTGCCCGGGATGTTCCAGCGGATTTTGGATTACACCGAGCTGCTGCTTCCAGACAACCTGCTCCGGGAAGGCAGCGTCATTGAGCAGATGATTTCTCTGATTCCAGAAGAGGATTGGCAGGATGCGGTTGAAGTTGTTGGTTGGCTGTATCAATATTATATTTCGGAAAAGCACGATGAAATTGTAAACATTTATAAGGGTACAGTTAAGCAAGAAGATATTCCAGCAGCAACACAGCTCTTTACTACAGATTGGGTTGTTCGCTACATGGTCGATAACTCTCTCGGTCGTTATTGGATTGAACGACATCCGGAAAGCGGTCTTGCTGAAAAGTTGGACTTTTTAGTGAAGCCGAAAACTGGAAAATTCCAAACTGTAAATGAAACTGTTACACCACAGGATATGTCATTCTTTGATCCTTGTATGGGAAGCGGTCATATCTTAGCGTATGCTTTTGATGTTTTGATGGAGATTTACCGAGAGTATGGTTATACCGATAGAGAAGCTGTGGCAGAGATTATGCAGAATAATCTGTATGGTTTTGATATTGATGAGCGTTGCACTCAGTTAGCTTATTTTGTTGTAATAATGAAAGCTAGACAGTACGATGCAAGATTTTTCAAGCGTGGAATTTATCCGCAGGTATATTATCCAAAGATGGATCAAGAATTGAAAGCTTACGGTTCCCTGTTGCGGGTTGATACGCTGGAAGCACAGCCAAAAGAGCCAGCAGTGTTTACGTTGTTCGACATGGATTATGACATTCGTTTGAATGATTGGAATTGTCGCCGCCTGTTGTACCAGAAATATACAGTAGTCTGTACGAACCCGCCGTATCTGAACAAATACAACGACAAGTTAAAGAAATTCGTGACGGAGAACTATAAAGATTACTCCGGTGACCTGTTCAGTGTGTTCATTTATCGAAACTTTGGATTTTGCAAAAAAGAAGGATATTCTGCGTTTATGACTCCGTTTGTCTGGATGTTTATTAAGACTTACGAAAAGCTACGTGAGTATATCATCAATAGCAAATCCATTACATCACTGATTCAGATGGAATATTCTGCTTTTGAGGAAGCAACGGTTCCTATCTGTTCCTTTGTACTGCAAAATTGTAAGAGCGAAGACAAGTCGCTATGCTTCCGTCTGTCCGATTTTAAGGGCGGCATGGAAGTACAGAAAGAAAAAGTGCTGGAAGCTATTAAAAATCCAGACTGCGGTTATTTTTACGAAGCCCAGCAGTCCAACTTCTCCAAAATTCCGGGAAGCCCGGTGGCATATTGGGCAAGCCAGAACTTACTCAAAGCATTCGATTTTGGAACACTTCTTGGCAAGATTGCTCTTGCACGAAATGGTCTAAAAACCGGAAAGAACGAAGAGTTTGTGAGACTTTGGTGGGAAATTTATGAGAATTCGGCAGATTTTCATTCAACGACTTTAAAGGATGCAATTTCGGCAAACAAAAAATGGTATCCATACAACAAAGGTGGCGAATACAGAAAGTGGTACGGAAATGATGATTGTGTATTGCTTTGGCAGAATGCTGGAGAGCGTGTGATTTCTGGTGCAAAAGCCGAGGGTAGGCACGTACAAGACTATCCGAATGAATACAAGTTCTCTCCCATTGTAACTTGGTCGCTGATTACTTCTGCAAAGCAATCATTTAGATTCAAAAACAACTGCATTTCGGATATTGCGGGTATGTCGCTTTATAACTCGAAACAGTATTGCTATTATTTGTTGGGCTTGTGCAATTCAAAAGTAGCTGAGGAATTTTTGAAGATTTTTTCACCTACTATTAACTGTCAAGCGGGCGATATTGCAAGTATTCCTGTTTATAAAGAAAAAAATAATGTTGAGGTTGTTGATCCCGTAGTCAAAAGATGTGTTGAGGTTTCTTCTTGGGATTGGGACTCCTTTGAAACCTCCTGGAATTTTGTAAAACATTCCCTTATACGTCAGAAAGACAGCATGAAATTTACTGTTACGGATGGTGACAGCAAAACGAAATCCTACTTCTTACATGGCGCATATCGTGCATGGGAAAATGAGTGCGATGACCGTTTCAACCAGCTCAAAGCTAATGAGGAAGAACTGAACCGCATTTTCATCGACATCTACGGCTTGCAGGACGAACTGACCCCGGAAGTCGAGGATAAGGACGTGACCGTCCGCAAGGCGGACTTGCAGCGTGACATCAAGAGTCTGATTTCTTATGCTGTGGGCTGTATGTTCGGTCGCTACTCTTTGGATGTGGATGGGCTTGCCTACGCTGGCGGCGAATGGGACGACAGCAAATACACCACCTATCCAGCCGACAAGGACAACATCATCCCGATCTGCGATGACGAATATTTCGACGATGATATGGTTGGTCGTTTTGTGAAGTTCATCGAAACGGTTTACGGTAGCGACACACTGGAAGAAAACCTCAAGTTTATCGCTGATGCCCTAGGCGGCAAAGGTCAGCCGAGAGAGGTCATCCGAAACTATTTCTTAAATGATTTCTATATAGATCACTGCAAGATTTATCAGAAACGCCCGATTTACTGGCTGTTTGACAGCGGTAAAAAGAACGGTTTCAAGGCGCTCGTCTATATGCACCGCTATCAGCCGGATACCATCGCTCGTATCCGCACTGACCATGTACATGAACAGCAAAGTCGCTACCGTACTGCCATTGCGGACATGGAGAACCGCATTGCCAATGTGTCTACCAGCGAGCGTGTGAAACTGAACAAAGCGCTGAACCGTCTGAAAGACCAGGACACCGAGCTTCGCACCTACGAAGAAAAAATTCACCATCTGGCAGACCAGATGATTGCCATTGATCTGGACGATGGTGTAAAAGTAAACTATGCAAAATTCCAGGATGTTTTGGCTAAAATAAAGTAAAGAGGACAATGAAGTGAAACATAATATTTTTAATCAAGTACCATCAATTACAGTATCTGGTAAAGATAATGTATTTGCAAATTTCTTGCAGTCTGCCGGACTTTATGATTCCATGGAAATAAACGAAGATAATATCCAGGATCTAATTTTTTTACTTGATGGAAAAGTTCGAATAAGTGCTTATTGCAAAGGATGCAAGACAGAACGTGTTTTTACGATGAAACCATACAGCTATTTTATAGATAACCTTAACAAATGTCATTCACGAAAGCTATCAGAAACAGTTCTGGAGATTCAGAGGAGATATGCTCTTGAAAGTATGCCATCGCCGGGTGATTTTAAAAGTGAGAAAAATACGACATGGAGGTGGAAGGATGGACAAATTGACGAATCGTTAAGAATCTTAGTATTCAAATTTGTTTGCAGCATGAATGATGAGCATCATTTGGATTATATTGTTCTGACTACAGATAATTCTATGATGAAAATTGGGCAATATCCAACTGTTGCAGATATGACATTTTCGGAATTAGATGATTATAAGTATGTGATTTCAAAACAAGATCGTAAAGAACTCGGAACGGCAATAGGGCTATTTGCAGCTGGCGTTGGTGCGGGTTCGTATGTTTATTTGAGAAGGATCCTTGAAAGGCTTGTTTATCAGGCAAAAGCAAATGCGGGCGATACGATAGATGACGAGAAATTTGAACAGGCAAGGGTAGCTGAGCGAATTAAGATGTTAGAGGGTTATCTTCCAGAAGTGCTTATCAAAAATACAATGATTTATGGGATTCTGAGTAAAGGTATTCATGAGTTAAGTGAAGAAGAATGCCTAAAGTATTTTCCTGTTGTGAAAGAATGTATTTATCAAATACTTGGTATGTGGGAAAGCCTAAGAAGAAAACAGGCAGATGAGGCAGCCTTAAGTAAAGCACTAAGTGCAATAACTTCATCAATTAAATGAAAGATGCAGTAATTAATATGATCAAAGGGGGCGAGGCGTCATAATGACCATAGAAGAAATCCTTGCTGGGGAATCTAAAAATGTGGAATTTAAGGAAAACCTGCCAGAAAAAAGTATCAAATATATGAAGTCTGTGGTTGCCTTTGCAAACGGAACCGGAGGAAAAATCATTTTCGGAATTGCTGATAAAACCAAAGAAGTGATCGGTTTTGACAAGGAAGATGTGTTCCGAAAAATGGATGCCATTGCCAATGCAGTGTCAGATAGCTGTGAACCGGCAATCATTCCGGATATTACTCTACAGACGGTTGATGGTAAAACGATCATTGTAGTAGAGATTTCCGGGGGCAGACAGCGACCATATTATATCAAAGCTCTTGGCAAAGAGGGGGGCGTATATGTCCGTGTCGCCGGAACGACCCGCCCTGCTGATGAGTACATGATAAAAGAATTGATGTTTGAGGGGAGCAACCGCTACTTCGACCAGGCTCTGTGTACCGGGCTGAATGTCACGGATGAAGATATTGATGCCCTTTGCAAAGCCATGAAAGAGCAGGCAATCAAGAACGCTCATAATGAGGAACAGAAAGCATCTGTCAAAGATGTTGGCAGACAGCAACTCCGTTCCTGGGGAGTTCTGATTGAACGTGATGGAAAAGATTATCCGTCCAATGCCTACGCCATTTTAACAGGGTGCGGAGGACTTCATGTTGCAACGCAGTGTGGAGTGTTCAAGGGAACGACCAAAGAAGTTTTTGTTGACCGTCGGGAATATACCGGTCCGATCTGGGAACAAATTGAGGAAGCATTTCAGTTTGTTCTGCGGAATATTCATCTGGGTGCTACCATTGTGGGCATTTATCGTCAGGATGTTTATGAAATTCCGCCGGATGCTATTCGTGAGCTGATCATCAATGCAGCTGTGCACCGCAGTTATTTGGATCATGGCAATATACAGGTTGCGGTGTATGACAACCGGTTAGAAATCACTTCCCCAGGAAAATTGCCAATGGGACAAACTTTGGAGCGTATGAAAAAGGGATATTCACAGATTCGTAACGAAGCTCTTGCGTATGCGTTTTCTTATATGAATTTGATCGAGCATTGGGGGAGCGGTATTCCGAGAATCATCGGTAAGGTAAAAGCCGCTGGTCTGCGGGAACCGGAGTTCATTGGCGGTGAAGTCGATTTGCGTATCAATATCTATCGAGGACAGATTGACGATGCCAGTGGCGATAATAATGCTGACAAAGTGCCGGATAGTGCCGGTACAGTGCCAGATAGTGCTAATATGATGCCGGATAATGCCGATAAAGTGCCGGATACTATCGAAAGACTGCCGGATAATGAGCAGGAACGGAAGATTTATCAATATGTATTGGAAAATGGCTTCATTACAACCTCTATGGTTGCAGAGCTTTTAGAAGTAAAACAGCGTAGAGCAAGAGCTATTTTACAGGATATGGTTGAAGGCAATTATCTGAGAAAAAAAGGTGCGGCACGTAGAACAATTTATGTAAACAATATGGAAGGGAGGTAACGCAGCATGGACATAGAAAAAGTAATACAGGAACTAAACGGCAGGTTTTCAGCTCCGTTACCGGAATATTATCACCGCCGCATTATCTTCTGGCATGACGAGGAGCGAGAGTTTGAGGATAAGCTGGATGAGATTCAGCTGAATCATGCGAAGATGGTTGCTTTGACGGGAAGCAATACTTTCATGGTGAAAAAGCTGCTTTCCCATGATGACCTGACTTCCAATTATCTGGTCTATAATCCCCTGTCTTTTGACAGACCGGATGATGACTGGCTCATTGATATAAAACTGTACAGCGAGGAGTTCCGTGCCGACCTCATTTCCATCTGGATGGATGAAATGGGGCTGGTATCGAGCCTTGCGATGCGGAAACAGGTAAAACATTACCGCAAATTTTTTAATGCAAAAGACCGCCGTGCAAGGATCGTGGCACAGACCAAAGTGCCTTCCAATCCGGCACAGCTGCACCTGGCGGTGATGGCGGCAATCTGTGGTTTGAAAGAAGCTCAGCCGAATCAGATCATACAGAGCATCTTCCGTGCGGGTTTTGACAAAAACAGCAATGCACTGTATCAAGAGTTCGTGAACTATGGAGCAAACGATGCGTTCTGGGCAATGGTTCGCCAGGGAACCGGTTATTGCGAGGAGGACGGGGATATTGGTCAGCTTGCGATCCATTTGCTGCTGACTGCATCCACCCGCACGTTGTTTCAGGAACATCTAGCAGGGCTGGACAAATTCCTCTCCCTTCCCCATCAGGCATACTGCTATGATTTTGTATCGGATTGGCTGAGAAGTGACAAGGTGAATTCCGGCAAAGCCGGAAGAGAGGGCGGCCTGGGCCGAGATGACCGCCAGCTTTATGAAATCGCCCGTTATGTGGAAGAAGAAGCTCATCTGCCCCAGCGTTTTGGACAGCTGCCGTTAGAGGATTTGGTGGATACGGAATGTTTCCCTTGCATCAATGAAATCATTCTGACAAAGCTGATGACGGAAATCAGCAATCAGATCATTGATGCAGATTTGATTACAAAAGTAGTGGAAAAACGCCGTACCTGTGCCTGGTATGAAGGCTTTGCCAACTTCTATGATGGTATTTTGCAGGTGGCGAAGATGCAGGAGTTCTTCAAGGAACATCCTGCCGGATTCCATCTGGCACAGGCTCGTGAAATATGGAAGAACTATACGGAAGATTATTATCAGATGGATCGTTATTACCGGCAGTTCCACCTTTGCTTCCAGAGAAGTCTGGAAACCTCCAATATCCTGCTGGACGATCTGTTTAAGCACGTTGTAGACCAGGTGGAAGGGCTGTATTCTCACTGGTTCCTGGGCGAACTTGGGAATAACTGGTCGGATGTCTGTGCGGAGGAATTGGATGAATATGGGAAAATCATGGAAATTCCTCATCAGGAAGATTTCTACCGCAGCCGTGTGAAAAATGCAGATTCCAGAGTGTTTGTGATTATTTCTGATGCGATGCGGTATGAAGTGGCGGCTACCCTTGCGGAAGAACTGCAAAGAGAGAACCAGAGCCAGGTGAAGCTCCAGAATATGCAGAGCATTTTCCCGTCCATTACAAAGTTTGGCATGGCTGCTCTGCTTCCACACTCCGAACTTTCTGTTGAAGTGAAAAACGAATTGCTTTCCGTACTGGCAGATGGGCAATCCACAGCCAGCACCAACCGTGACAAAGTGCTGAAAGCGGCTAACCCGGCAAGTGTGGCGTTGCAGTATAAGAACATCATCGGCATGAAACGAGCTGACAGAAGTGCTCTGGTAAAGGGCATGGAAGTGGTCTACATTTATCATGATACCATTGATGAAGCAAGCCATACCTCCGATACCGCTGTCTTTTCGGCTTGCGAAAAGGCAATTTCTGAGCTGAAAAATATGGTACGCATCATTGTCAATGAGTTCGGCGGAGCCAACATTCTGATTACTGCCGATCATGGATTCTTATATACATACAGTCCTTTGGCAGAGGACAGCAAAGCAGACAAGACCAGTTTTAACCGCATGGACAAGGTGAATTCCGGCGCAGCCGGAAGAGAAGGCACCCTGGGGTGTGTAGAATACGGCAGACGGTATGCTATCATGCAGAAAGGTGCATCGCCGGATTATCTGATGCCGGTGAAGTTCCTGGATGGTGAAACTGATTTTGCTGGATTCACACCGAGAGGAAGCATCCGGATCAAGATGAACGGCGGCGGTTTGAACTTCGTTCATGGCGGTATCAGCTTGCAGGAAATGGTAGTTCCGGTGATCGACTATCATCATTTGAGAAACGACTCGATGGAATACAAGCGGAACAAGCAGAAATACGATACCAAGCCGGTTACAGTGAGCCTGCTGTCTGCAAGCAGAAAAATCAGTAATATGATTTTCAACCTGAACTTCTACCAGAAGGATGCGGTGGGAGCGAACCGGGAAGCCGCAACTTATCAGGCTTACTTTGTGGATTCTAACGGCAAGCAGATCAGTGACGTTCAGAAGATCATTGCGGATAAAACAAGTGAGAATGGAACAGAGCGTACATTCCGGTGTACCTTCAATTTGAAACCGTTAAAATACAGCAATACCGAAACCTACTATCTCGTGATTGCGGATGAGCAAGGACTTCAGTTTCCGCAGCGTGAGGAATTTCAGATTGATATTGCTTTTGCGGTGGATGAGTTCGACTTCTTCAGTTAAACTGGCAGGAGGAATAGAGAATGGAACAGATGAATGAGTGCGAAAGCACCCGTGAAGAAATAAAAGAAAAACTCCGCCAATATTTTGACGGAAAGATCGTCCGCAAGGACTTGACGAAAAAAATAAAAGAAGGTGCAAATGTCCCGGTTTATGTTCTGGAGTTCTTGCTGGGACAGTATTGCAGCTCTGATGATGAAGAAGTGATCGAGGACGGCGTTCAGAAGGTCAAACGGATTCTTGCTGACAATTTCGTCCGTCCGGATGAAGCACAGAAGATTCTTTCCCAGTTACGTAAGAAAGGAAGCCATACCATCATTGATATGGTGACCGTGCATCTGGATATAAAAAAGAACTGCTACTTTGCTGAGTTTTCCAATCTTGGTCTCGGGAATGTGCCGATTGTAGACGAATACCCGGAGAAATTCGACCGGTTGCTTTGCGGAGGTATCTGGTGTATTGTCCAGTTGGATTATGAAACAGAGGGTGATAACAATTTTGTGATTGAAGACATTAACGGAAACCCATTACGCTCTAAACAGAAAAAGCAAAGGGAAATTACACCGATTAGTATTCGCAAACTGACGCCGATTCAAATGCCGCACATTGATATAGCGGAATTGAAACAGGGACGAAAAGCATTTTCAAAAGACGAATGGATCGACATTTTGCTCCGTTCTATCGGTATGGAGCCGGATGCGCTTTCCTATCGTGAAAAGTGGCTGCTCTTGACCCGTATGATTCCATTGGTGGAAAATAACTTTAATCTCTGTGAACTCGGTCCCCGCAGTACCGGTAAATCTCATCTGTATAAAGAGATTTCTCCGAACAGTATTTTGGTTTCCGGTGGTCAGACGACCGTTGCCAATCTTTTCTACAACATGGGAAGAAAAACGGTCGGTTTGGTCGGTCTGTGGGACTGTGTTGCTTTTGATGAGGTGGCAGGTATCCGCTTTAAGGATAAAGATGGTATCCAGATCATGAAAGATTATATGGCATCCGGTTCTTTTGCCCGTGGCAAAGAGGAAAAAGCGGCTTCTGCTTCTATGGTATTTGTCGGAAACATCAATCAGAGCGTGGATGTGCTTCTGAAGACTTCCAGCCTGTTTGACCCATTCCCGCCAGAAATGGGAACAGACACAGCCTTTTTAGACCGTATGCACTGCTATCTGCCTGGATGGGAAATTCCGAAATTCAGACCGGAGCATTTTACCAACGACTACGGATTTATCAGCGATTATCTGGCGGAGTTTATCCGGGAACTGCGTAAGGAACAGTATGGCGATGCCATTGACCATTACTTCCGCCTCGGCAAGAATCTGAACCAGAGAGATACCATTGCAGTCCGCAGAATGGTAGATGGATATTTGAAGCTGGTTTATCCTGATGGGGAGTTTACGAAAGAAGAACTGGAAGAAGTTCTCAAACTTTCTTTGGAAATGCGTCGCCGGGTAAAGGAGCAACTGAAAAAGCTGGGCGGCATGGAATTTTACGATGTCAACTTCTCTTACATTGACATGGATGATATGTCCGAGCATTATGTATCTGTTCCGGAACAGGGCGGCGGAAAACTGATTCCGGAAGGAATGTGCAATCCTGGTCAGGTATATACAGTTTCTCAAGGGAAAAGCGGTATGATCGGAGTATTCCGGTTGGAATCCCAGATGCTTCCCGGAAATGGGAAATTTGAGCGAACTGGTATTGGAACAGACCGTGACGCAAAAGAGTCCACCAATACGGCTTTTAACTTCCTGAAGGCAAATGCGAACCGGATCAGCGGCAGCATCAGCACTACGATGAAGGACTACATCATCAATTATCAGGATTTGCAGGGAATCGGCATGACCGGTAAATTAGCATTGCCCACTTTGATTGCACTGTGTTCTATCGCATTGGGAAAACCGGTGCAGAGTTCTCTTGTTGTATTGGGGGAAATCAGTATCAGTGGCACGATGATAAAGGTGGACGAACTTGCAAGTACATTGCAGGTCTGTCTGGATAGCGGTGCAAAGAGAGTGCTGATACCGAGCACTTCTTTCGTTGATTTTGCGACAGTTCCGCCGGATTTGATGAGTGCGTTCCAGCTGATCCCCTACCAGAGTGCGGAGGATGCAGTGTTTAAGGCTTTGGGGGTAGAATAATTCGCAAAATTTGTAGTTTTCTGCTGGAAATGCGGAGGCTGCTGTAATCAAGGTACTCAGCAAATCAAGTGATAAATTGCTAACGATTACTGACACAAAGCTGAGAAAATTGTAGGTTGACAGACCTGAAGTTTTCTGCTATTCTTACACACAGCTTGATAGAGATGGATTGCCGCCGGGTAAGAGCGTTAAATTTTGTATCGTTAGGCCGAAGCAGATACAAAACTTAACGCTCTTTTTCTTTGACAGGGGGTTCGGCAGGTTTTTCCGCCTCTTACGGCCGGGAAAAAGCGATGCTGAAAGGCGCAGGGCCCCTGGCAGACAGAGGAAAGCGCCCTGCGCTTTTCCAGTCCCATGCAGGGAACCGGCAGCCGGTTTTTATCAGCAAAAATAACAGGGAGGAGACAGTACATATGGGAAAGATACACAGAGAGTTTGCAGAGTATATATCGCTCAGCGTAGCAGGAATGCTGGCAATTTCCTGCTATATTCTGGCAGATACATTTTTTGTGTCCCAGAGACTTGGAACAGATGGCCTCGCCGCCCTTAATCTGGCGATACCGATCTATGATGTGATCCATGGAACAGGGCTGATGCTCGGCATGGGAGGAGCGACCAGATTCTCCATATGCAAAAGCAGAGGAGAGGACAGAGAGGCGAACCTCATGTTTACGAATACGCTTTTTCTGGCAGGGGCCTGTTCAGTCTTTTTTGTCCTTTCGGGACTCCTGTTTTCAGAAAGGCTCGCCGTCCTGCTGGGGGCGGACGAGGCTGTGCTTGAGATGACAAATACGTATTTAAAGGTCCTCATGCTCTTTTCACCGGCCTTTTTGATGAATGACATATTTCTCTGCTTTGTGAGAAATGATAAAAATCCGGGAATGTCCATGACAGCCACTATCGGGGGCAGTTTTTCCAATATCGTTCTCGATTATGTTTTCATGTTTCCTCTTGGCATGGGAATTTTCGGGGCAGCTCTGGCCACAGGCCTCGCCCCCGTTATAGGAATTGCCATTATGTCGCCGCACTGGCTGAAGCGGTCAAAGGGCTTCCATGCAGTGAAAACAGGCCTCCTGCCAAAACAGGTAAAGATGAATGTTTCCCTGGGATTCCCTTCGCTTTTGGCTCAGCTCTCATCAGGAGTTGTCATGATTGTATTTAATAAAATCATTCTGGAGCTGGAGGGAAACACCGGGGTAGCTGCCTACGGCGTGATTGCGAATATCGCTCTTGTAGTTGTGGCTGTATACTCAGGAGTCGGACAGGGAATCCAGCCTCTGGTGAGCAGGGAGTACGGGTACGGAAGAAAAGAGAGGGAAGTGCAGCTTCTGCGCTGGGCAGCCGCAGTTGTATCAGCTCTGTCCGTTCTGATCTATGGAGGGCTTTTTGGCCTTGCAGAGCCCATCGTCGGCATTTTTAACAGTGAAAATAGTGTAAGGATGGGTCAGATAGCGGTTATCGGACTGAAACTGTATTTTATATCTGTGCCTTTCGTGGGACTCAACATTGTGCTCACCACCTATTTTTCCGCAGTGGAACAGGCGGTGCCGGCCCAGGTGATTTCTCTTCTGAGAGGCCTTGTGCTGCTCATCCCCATGGCGTTTTTTATGGCGGAGGCCGGAGGACTGACCGGTGTGTGGCTGGCAGTGCCGGTTACCGAATTTCTGTCTGCGGTTCTGGGCGGCTGGCTGTATTTCAGGATGGAGAAGAGAGGGGCTAAAAGAGCCAAAAGCCAGCTTCCGGAAGATATATAAAACCTGCCGTATTCTGTTAACACAGGAAAGAAAACCCGCCGCGGCCAAAGGCGTAAAGTGGTGTGCTTTTCCATCACTCCGCCTGGCCGGAGGGCCGTAAGGCCGGCAAGCTGCCAACGGTATTAAAACATAAGAACAGTTCGAACTGTCTGAATCACACATCCATATCAAAAATATACAAATAAATAAAGCAAAAAATATATTATAAATACAAATTCAATAAAAAATCCCCTACAATAAAAAGATTACACCCCTTAATTGCACAAAAACCTTTTGGTATAATAAAAACATATTGGAAAAGATAACTGAAACAAAAGGGAAGGGAAAACAGGTGGTACAGATGGGTGAAACGATTGTTTCCATGAAAAATATCAGCAAGAATTTCCCGGGTGTCAAGGCCCTTGACCATGTGCAGTTTGAGCTTCGTTCCGGTGAGGTGATGGCCCTTTTAGGTGAGAATGGAGCAGGGAAGAGTACCCTCATGAAGATTCTCAGCGGCGTCTATACCAGGGACGAGGGAAGCCTTGAAATTTTCGGGAAGGAGTACGGAGATCTGACTCCCAGGCAGGCCCAGGAGATCGGTGTCGCCATTATCCACCAGGAGCTGAATATGTGCCGCCATCTGTCGGTGGCGGAAAACATGTTCCTCGGACGGGAAAAGGTAAAGGCAGGCGTCCTCTCAAACGCGCAGATGGAGGAGGAAGCTGCCAGGATCCTGGAGGAGCTTAAAATTGACATGGATCCGGGACAGGTGGTCGGAGAGCTTCCTGTGTCCAAGCAGCAGATGGTGGAGATTGCGAAGGCTCTGTCCACCCACGCGAGAATCCTGATTATGGATGAGCCCACATCGGCCCTGACAGCCAGGGAGATTGAGGATCTGTTCCGAATTATCAGGGATCTGAAGGCGAAAGGCTGCGGCATCGTTTACATATCTCACAGGCTGGAGGAGCTGTCCCACATCGTAGACCGGGTTACGATTATGAGGGACGGACAGTTCATCACATCCATGAATTTCAGGGACACGACGCTGGATGAGATTATTGCGAACATGGTGGGCCGTGAGATCAAGGAAAAATTCCCGCGTGTGTCCTGCAGGAAGGGAAAGAAGGTCCTGGAGGTAAGAAACCTGAATGCGGGGCACATGGTCCGGAATGTAAACTTTTCCCTCTATGAGGGGGAGATTGTGGGCTTTGCAGGGCTGATGGGAGCCGGACGGACAGAGACTACGAGAGCGATCTTCGGCGTGGATCCGAAGGAGGGCGGGGAAATTATTCTCGACGGAAAGCCGGTGACCATACGGAAGCCGGAGGATGCGATTCGGGCAGGAATCGTACTTGCGCCGGAGGACAGAAAGAAGGACGGGCTGTGCACCAAGCTCAGCATCCGCCACAATATTGCCCTTCCGAATCTGGATCTGATCTGCAATAAATTCGGAGTCATTAACAGCCGGAAGGAGCTGGAGATGTGTGACCGGGTGGTGGAGAACCTGAAGGTCAAGACGCCCAGTGTGGAGGTAAACACAGGCAACCTCTCCGGCGGAAACCAGCAGAAGGTGGTTGTGGGAAAATGGCTGGCCAGAAACTCCAGAGTCGTGATCTTTGACGAGCCTACGAGAGGAATCGACGTGGCCGCCAAGGTAGAGATTTATAATCTGATGAACGATCTGAAAAAACAGGGGATTGCCGTCATGTTTGTGTCCTCTGAGATGCCGGAGGTCATGGGAATCGCGGATCGGCTCATTGTCATGTGCGACGGACGCATCACTGGGGAGATGAGCGCAGAGGAGGCGACTCAGAGCGGCATCCTGACTCTGGCAACCCAGTTTGAGAATAAGCTGGAGGCCGAAGCAAAGTAAGGGGAGGATGAACATGAACAGCAAAAAGCAGGATCCATTAAAACGATTTTTGAATATACGCGGAATGAGGGGAGCCATGACGGCGTTTGTAGGTCTGATTGTTATCTATATCGCCTTCGGAATGATTAATCCCACCGTCTTTTCGGGCCAGAATGTGATGAACCTTCTGCGCTCCATGTCCAAATATCTGATTATCGGTATCGGACAGAGCTATGTGCTTATTACAGGAAACATTGACCTTTCCATCGGTTCTGTGGTGGGAATGAGCGCCATGATCTCGGCGACGCTTATGACCCACGGCATTACCCCGGCAGCGGCGATTCTGATTACGCTGTGCTGCTGTCTGGCAATCGGCGTGATCAACGGAATCCTCGTAGGAAAATGCCAGCTTCCTCCGTTTATCGCAACACTGGGAACCATGTTCGTGGCCAGAGGTGTGGCCTACATGGTAAACGGGAACAGAAATACAGACGCCATCAGCTCCGGAATCGGCAAGGAGGCGGCAGACGGATTTCAGAATCTGTTCTACTACGGAAAGACAGCCGGTGTTTACAACACCTTCTGGATTGCCATTATCCTGTTTGTAATATTCTTTTTCCTGCTCTCCAAGACGAGAACCGGCCGTCATATTTATGCGATCGGCTCTAACGTGGAGGCTGCAAAGCTCTCAGGCGTCAGCGTAGTGTCAACAGTGACGAAGACCTATATCGTCAGCGCCTTCTGTTCCTTCGTGGTAGGCTTAATCCTCTGCGGGCAGGCCAACATGGGAAATATGGAGGCAGGAAACATGTATGAGATGTATGCCGTGGCGGCAGGCGTAATCGGCGGAATTTCACCTCTCGGCGGAACAGGCATCCTTCTGGGAACCCTGGCAGGAGCGGCTGTCTGGCAGACTCTTGAGAACGGCCTCAACATGATCGGCGTGCAGGTGGGAATCCAGAGACTGGTAATCGGCGTTATCGTAGTGTTCGCAGTGCTTCTCGATGTGGTATTCAGAAAAGGGCTGTTTAAGAAGAGACACACATCTTCCGCTCAGGAGAAATAGCGCAAAACAGATACACGGACAGAACAGGGCCAAATCTGTAGGACGAGTATCATTGACGCCGCAAGGCGCTGATGGATAGAAAAAAGAAAAAACAGGAGGAAAAAAACATGAAAAAAATGAGGTTGGCAGCAGCACTGTGCACCGCATGCCTGGCAGCAGTTTCTCTGGCAGGATGCAGCTCAGGAACACAGGAGGCCGCAGGAACGCAGGCTGAGACAACAAAGGCAGCGGAAACAGAGGCTGAGACCACTGCAGCAGAGGAGACCACAGAGGCAGCCGAAGCAGGGGCTGAGGCCGGTGCAGATGTGAAGGCAAGCAAGGAGTGGAAGATCGCCCTGATTACCATGGACTCCATTGACCAGCACTGGGTTACCTTAAATGAGGGAGCTCAGAAGGCGGCTGAGGAGCTCGGCGTTTCCGTAACCTTCATGTCCCCGAACACAAAGGATGACGCGCAGCAGATCGAGTGCGTAAACAACGCGGTAGCAGGCGGATATGAGGCAATTATGGTGGCAGCTAACGGCCCGGATGCGATTTCCTCCGCTTTAAATGAGGCTGCAGCTGCAGGTGTGAAGATTGTGTATGTTGACTCTCCGGCCAATGTAGAGGCAGAGGCAACCTTCTCCACAGACAACAAGGCAGCAGGCAAGACGGCCGGTGAGGAGATGATCAAGGCTCTCGAGGCAGCAGGCGTTACCTCCGGCTCTATTGGAATCATCAATGTAAACGCAGCTACCGATTCCACCGTTATGCGTGAGGAAGGCTTCCGCTCTGCATTTGAGGGAACAGACTATGAGATTCTTGAAACACAGTACGGCGAGGGAGACGCAGCAAAATCCCAGAGCATTGCCGAGAACTACATTACACAGGGCGTTGTAGGAATCTTCGGATGCAACGAGGGCTCCACAACAGGTGCAGGAAATGCAATCAAGGCTTCCGGAAACAGCGAGATTATCGGTGTCGGCTTTGATAAGTCTGATGCAATCCTTGGCTTAATCGACGACGGATATCTTCTGTGCACCATGGCTCAGAACCCGGACGTAATGGGCTACGAGGGTGTTAAGGCATGCGTACAGGCTCTCGAAGGAGAGGATCTGGGCGGAGCTATCACAGACACAGGTGTATCAGTTCTCAAGAAGGAATAATGGAAAGGGCCGGAAATGAATCCGGAACCGGAGAATGAACTGAAAAATGACAGCCCGAACCAGGGCAGAAAACGGGACGCAGAAAGCGGTTCCAAAGGGGATGGAGCAAAGGGCAGGGAGCTTTTGGCCATCCCCTTTCTCTGTGCAGAATGCGGTGAAAGAAAATTGCAATATCCTTTCCGGCATGGTAAGATAGCAGGAGAAAAATGGAACCGCAGTGCCCGGGAGGAGAAAAAATGAAGTATCTGGCAGGAATTGATATTGGAGGAACGAAGTGTTCCGTGAGCCTGGGAAGGGCACAGGGAGGGCAGGTGGAGCTTCTGTGCAGGGAAAAATTTCCCACTCCCGGGACGCCTAGAGAGGCTGTGGAGCGGATGAAGGATTCTCTTGGCAGGCTCCTCTCATCTGCCCCTCAGAACAGGCTTTCGGCTGTGGGCGTGAGCTGCGGCGGGCCTCTCAGTTCGGAACGGGGGCTCATACTCTCTCCGCCGAATCTTCCGGGATGGGACGGCATTGACATTCTCACACCCTTTGAGAAGGCCTTCGGCGTGCCGGCTTTTCTGGAAAATGACGCCAATGCCTGCGCCTTGGCCGAATGGCTGTGGGGAGCGGGAAAAGGAACGAGGAATATGGTGTTTCTGACCTTCGGCACAGGGCTTGGTGCCGGACTGATTCTGGACGGACATCTTTACCGGGGCGCCTGCGATATGGCAGGAGAGGCAGGACATATCAGGCTTTCCCAAACCGGCCCGGTGGGCTTTGGAAAGGCCGGCTCCTTTGAGGGATTCTGCAGCGGAGGCGGAATCGGCAGAATGGGACGGGCCCTGGCAGAAGAAAGAGGACTGGAGGAGAAGAGAGAGCTTTTTTCCACTGCAGCAGGAATCGCAGAGGCTGCGGATCAGGGGGATGAGCTGGCTTTGGAAATATTTAGAAGGACGGGCAGGATGCTGGGACTTGGGCTTTCCGTGCTGGTGGACATTCTGAATCCGGAGCTGATTGTGATAGGAAGCATATTCCTCCGCCAGGAGAAGCGGCTGAGAACGCCCATGGAGGAGGTTCTGAAAAGAGAGGCTCTGCCTCTGAGTCTGGCCTCCTGCCGGGTCGTGCCCGCAGGGCTTGGGGAGGAGCTGGGAGACTACGGAGCTCTGTCAGCCGCCCTCAACGGACTCAGAGAAAAGAAGAAAAACAGGTACCAGGAAGAAGCATAAAAAGTAAAAAAGATAAGAGAGAAGACTGAGAAAGAAGATAAGAAAGAAAAGTGCAAAGGCAGGAAAAGCAAAGGAGGCAGGTTATTATGAAGAGAAGTGAAATCAATGCGGCATTAAGGGAGATGGAGGCTATGATCAGGGAGTACCGGTTTGCCATCCCGCCGTTCTGCAGCTTTACCCCGGAGGAGTGGAAGGAGAAGGGGCATGAGTACGACGAGATCCGTGACAATATGCTGGGCTGGGATATTACCGATTATGGCCTGGGAAAATTTGATGAGGTAGGCTTCTCGCTGATCACGATCAGAAACGGAAACCTGGGAATGAGAGACAAGTATACAAAGACGTATGCAGAGAAGCTCCTCTACATTAAAGAAGGACAGTATTCCCCCATGCATTTTCACTGGTCCAAGATGGAGGATATCATCAACCGGGGAGGCGGAAATGTGCTGATCCGTGTATACAATTCCACAGAGGATGAGGATCTGGATCGGGAGAGGGAGGTTCACGTCCACGTAGACGGCCGGGAGATGGTGGTTCCGGCGGGAACTCAGGTGCGCCTGACTCCTGGGGAGAGCATTACGATTTATCCTTATCTCTACCATGATTTCGAGGTGGAGAAGGGAAGCGGGCCTGTGCTGTTAGGAGAGGTGAGCCAGTGCAATGACGACAATACGGACAACCGATTCTACGAAAAGGTAGGCCGTTTCCCGGCCATCGAGGAGGACGAGCCGCCGTACCGTCTGCTCTGCAATGAATATCCGAAGGCCAGGTAGCCTCTGCTTTATCGCAGGCGCTTCGCGGTCTGCCCGGAAGGATGATAAATAGGAGAGGAGAAACAGCTATGTATGATGTGACAGCGCTTGGGGAGCTTTTAATTGATTTTGCCTCTGCAGGAGCCGATGAGGAGGGATACCCTTCTATGAAGGCCAACCCGGGCGGGGCGCCGGGCAATTTCCTGGCTGCCCTGAACCGCTACGGCGCCAGAACTGCCTTTGTGGGAAAGGTGGGCGACGATGCCTTCGGCCGTCTTCTGATCGGAACTCTTAAGAAAGCGGGAATCCAGACAAGGGGAATTATCCTGGACAGGGACGTGTTTACAACGCTCGCCTTCGTCACCTTCTCCGAGGGCGGGGAGCGCTCCTTCAGCTTTGCGAGAAAGCCGGGAGCCGACACCTGCCTTCGCTTTGAGGAGGTGGATCTTGGCCTGATCGACGAGAGCCGCGTGTTTCACTTCGGAACTCTGAGCCTGACGGATGATCCGGTCAGGACGGCCACCAGAAAGGCAGTCGGCTATGCAAAAGAGAGGGGAAAGATGATCACCTTTGATCCGAACCTTCGCCTTCCTCTGTGGAAAACGAAGGAGGCGGCGCGGCAGGAGATCCTCTGGGGACTTTCCAGGGCGGATGTGGTGAAGATCAGCGATGAGGAAACGCAGTTTCTGTGGGGAGAGATAAGCCCTGAGGAGGCGGCGGGAAGGCTGATTTCTGAGTACGGGGTAAAGCTTGCCATGGTTACGCTGGGGCCGAAGGGCTGCTGTCTGTCAAACGGACATGCCTCTGCCGGCGCCTCATGCCCGAAGGTAAGGCCGATAGACACCACAGGGGCAGGAGACATATTCGGGGGAAGCGCGGTGAGCCGGCTTTTAAGGACAGGAAAGAGACCGGAGGAGCTGAGTGAGGAGGAGCTTTACCGGATCGGCGCCTTCGCATGTACGGCTGCCAGCCTCTCCACAGAAAGACCGGGAGGAATCCCGAGCATTCCTTCCGAGGATGAGGTGGAGAGAGCTATCCCGCCGAAGGGGGAGTGTGACAATGCTGAAAGTGATCATTGCTGATGATGAAAGGCTGATCTGTCGGCTGGTTCAGGCTCTCGGTGACTGGGAAGCTCTTGACATGGAGGTGGCAGGGCTTGCGGAGAACGGACTTGAGGCCCTGGAGCTTATAGAGAGGGAGAGGCCGGATATCCTGATCACCGACATCAGGATGCCGGGCTGCGACGGCCTGGAGCTTATCAGGCGGGCGAAGGAGCTTCGCCCGGAGCTGGAGATTGTGATCATCAGCGGATATGCTCATTTTGAGTATGCTCAGACAGCGATCCGATATGGCGTCGGAAATTATCTGCTAAAGCCTATCAAGAAGGACGAGCTGATGGAAACCCTCCGAAAGATGAAGGAGCGGTGTGAGGAGAGGACTGCCGGGCGGGAGGTTGGGGAGGCCAGGTACAAAAAGAGCCAGAATGACCTGAAGAGGCTGAGAAACAGCCTCATTGACGATCTGATGTCCGCCCAGCCTCCTGTCCTTACGAATCAGATTTTAAAGGAAACCTACTATTTCGACTTTTCTGAAGGGCAGGCGTTTCTGGTGAAGCTGGACTGCCGGGCGGGAGCCTTTGGAAATTCTGCGGAGGTTGTCAGGGAAAAGGTTCAGGAGATCCTGAATGCAGGGCTTAAGGGGCTTTGCAGCGATGTGATTTTCTGTTTCAGAGGCTATACAGGGTATGGCCTTTTAAGCTGCGACTCCGACAGAAGAGAACAGGTGAGAAAGGCATTCCGCTTCTGCCTGGGACAGCTTGAGGCAGGAAACGGGATGTTTGGACCTGTGCGTTTTTCGGCGGCTTTAGGAGACTGGACAGGGGAGGCCGGGCATCTGCCTGCCTCCCTGAGAGGGGCCCAGGACGCTCTGGCAGAACGGCTGATAGAAGGAACAGGCCGGCTGTTTGAGCATGTTCCGAGATCTTCCGGGCTCCCGGTCCAGGAGATCCTGGACCGCTATGCCAGGGATATGGAACATGCCATAGAAACACTGAATGTCAGGGAAGCGGCAGAAGCGGTAGAGACCATGCAGGAGAGGGTTCTGACCCAGGAGGGAGTCTGCGGAAGGGAGATTTTTGGTCTGGTGCTTTCCGCAGGCCGGCTGTTTATTGCCCGGATGGTTCACAGGGATGCGCAGAAGGCCCAGCGGGAATTTGACCTGGATTTATGTCAGTGTGCAGACAGCAGAGAGCTGTTTGCGCTGCTGTCCCGCAGACAGGAGGAGCTTCTCATGGTGGCTGAGGGAGAGCGGCAGAATGAGGCCAGCCGCCCGATCCGGATGGCCAAGCAGTATGTGATGCAGCACTTTCAGGATCCCATTACATTGGAGGAGGTCTGTGAGGCGGCAGGCTTCAGCGCCAGCTACTTCAGCTCTCTGTTCAAGAAGGAAACAGGAGAGGGGTTTGCCAAGTATCTGACCAGGGTAAGGATGGAGGAGGCCAAAACACTTCTGAGGGAAACGAACCTTCCGGTTTCTGAGATCTGCGAGAGAGTGGGCTACAGCGACCGGAAACATTTCACCCACACGTTCCACCGGGCGACAGGGCTGAATCCGGCCGAATACCGGAAGATGTACGGTTAGAAAAGAAAATGTCAGGAGGCCTGTATGGATAAAAAGGGAAATGTATATCTGTTCTGCCGGATGCAGGCCGTCACTGCGGCCCTGTTTATCCTGTCTGCAGTTATCCTGGGGGCATCATTTTTCAGCGGGCTGTCTGAGGGGAGGACAGCCTGGCTGTGGACAGCCGGCTTTCTGGTGCTGGCCGGCCTCGGGTGGATCAATTACATATGGGTGATCAGGCCGTACAGGCGCATGGAAAAGACCATGCGCCTGTTTCTGGACGGATACATAACAGAACTCTCGGAGCTTCAGGGGGCTGGCATGACGCCTGCGGAGGCGATGCTGGTGGAGAGGCTGGGAGAGATGCTGGACTCGGGAAAGCTCTTAAAGCTGAACAAGAGACAGGCCCAGTATCTGGCCCTGCAGAACCAGATCAATCCCCACTTCCTCTACAATACTCTGGAGAGCATCCGCAGCGAGGCCCTGATCTCAGGGCTGGCCAGTGTGGCTGACATGACGGAGGCTCTGGCTGCATTCTTCCGCTATACGATCAGTAAGGTGGAGAATCTCGTTTCCGTGGAGGAAGAGCTTCAGAATTGTGAAACGTATTTCCGGATTCAGCAGTACCGGTTTGGGCCCAGACTGAGCCTTTCCGTGCTCTGCGATCCAGATGACAGGGATGAGATTTACCGCTGCCGCCTGCCTAAGCTGACCATGCAGCCCATTCTTGAAAACAGCATTATCCATGGGACTGAGCTGAAGCTGGGGAGCGGAAGGCTCACCATACGTCTGGAACGCAGCGGAACCAGGCTTTTAATTACCATCTCCGATGACGGAGTGGGAATGGACGAAAAGGCTCTGGCCCGCATGAATGAGCGGCTGGAAAAGAGCGGGAAGGAGGTTGCTTCCGGAGAAGAGTCAAAGGGAGGAATCGCTCTGGTCAATGTCAATAACAGGATTCACCTGCTCTTTGGGGAGGAGTACGGGCTCCATGTATTTTCCATGCCGGGTGTGGGGACGGATGTGGAGATCTCCCTGCCTGCCATCACCAGTGACAGGGAAATCCAGAACAGAGAGGCGCTGAAATGAAAAAAGAGATTTTGAGGATGGAGCGTGTAACATTAAAGGAGGACGGGGATACCCAGCTTGAAAATTTCAGTCTGACTGTGTGGGAGGGGGAGATCGTGGGGCTTGTGCCGGTGGACAACCACGGCCTTTCCCCTTTTTTGAAGCTTCTGCGGCAGAATACCCCTATCCATTACGGATATATCTATTATAACGGGCGTCTGGTGAACCAGTGGAGAGGCTGCGCCCAGAAGCCGAACCGCATCACCCTGATCCAGAACAGGAGCAGTCTGGCAGAGAAGCTCACTGTGGCTGACAACATATTTGTCCTGCGCCCCGGCTTTAAAAAACGCCTGATTAAGCCCCGCATCCTCAGAGAGCAGCTGGAGCCTTTTCTCGCAGATATTCAGATGGAGATCTCGGCCGACGCCTATGTGGAGAGTCTGTCGGTGTTTGAGCGGTTTGTGGTGGAGCTTTTAAAGGGGGTGGTGGCCGGACACCGGCTGATTATCCTCTTCGATGTCAGCACCTTTATCAGCGACGCAGAGCTGGAGAAGCTCAGGGGGATTCTCAGATATTATGCAGGAAAGGGGATCTCCTTTCTCTATGTGGCGCCCCATTTTGAGGAAGTGAGGCAGATCTGCAGCCGGACAGCCCTCATGATGAATGGGCAGATCACAAAAATTTTTCATAGCTTTGACACGGTTCCGGAACTTTTCCTCCTGAAATGTACGGAGGAGTTTGAACGGATGGTGAAGGAGCAGATGGCAAGAAAGCCGGACAGCCAGACAGAGAGGCGGGCCGCCCTCCGGCTAAAGGGGCTGAAATACAGGGAGATGGGGCCCCTTGATTTTTTCGTATCCCCCGGAGAGTGCCTGGTCCTTCAGGATCTGGACAATCAGGTGATTCCGGGGCTTCTGTCTGTGCTGTCAGGGGAAAAGCGGCCGGAGAAAGGAACTGTGGAGATAGGAGGAAGCCCCCTTCAGTACGGCAGGGACAGGCGGCTTGCCGTGATACAGGAGCTTCCGGCCAGAACCATGCTGTTTTCCAACATGAATTATCTGGACAACTTGTGCTTTAGCCTGGATCACAGGCTGCCTGGAGTCTGGCTGAGAGGAGGAGTAAAAAAGAGCCTGCGGATGGAGTTGGCAGACCGCCTGGGCAGGGAAGTCTTCGACATTCCTGTGGATGAATTGACGGAAGGCCAGAAATATGATTTAATTTACACGAGAATTCTTCTGCAGAACCCGGATGTGGTATTCTGCGTTCAGCCCTTTAAAGGCGCAGGGGTATCGCAGCGCATCCACATATACAGGCTTTTGGAGGAGCTTTTGGAGAAAGGCATAGCCGTGGTGATTCTGGCAGTCAATCTGGCCGATTCTATGGCTCTGGCCGACCGCCTCCTCCGTGTCCGAAAGGGGAAAGAGGTCAGGCAGTATGACAGGGAGGAATTTGGCCGTCTTCCGGTCAATACGCCGTGGCTGTATCTGTACCAGAAGTAGGGAAGTGAGAATCTGCAGAGGGATGAAGAAAAAAATAGGAAAACAGGTCTGGAAAAGAGAACGGCAAAAGCACAGGAGGAATGACAGAGTATGACCAGGACAAATGTAATGCGGCTTCTGGACGCAGCGGGAATCGAGTATGAGGCAGGAGAGTACGAGGTAGATGAAAATGATCTCTCCGGAAGCCATGCGGCTGACATGATGGGGGTGGATCACGATTCTATGTTTAAGACCCTGGTGCTGAGAGGGGAGAAGACGGGATATCTGGTCTGCTGTATACCCGTGGACGAGGAGCTGGATTTAAAGAAGGTTGCCAAGGCGGCTGGGGATAAGAAGGTGGAGATGATTCACATGAAGGAGCTGCTTCCCCTGACCGGGTATATCCGCGGCGGCTGTTCGCCTATCGGAATGAAAAAGAAGTTTCCTACTTATATAGAAGAAACAGCAGTTCTTTTTGATAAAATTGCAGTGAGTGCAGGTATGAGAGGCGTGCAGATTCTCATAGATCCGGAACAGCTTGCAGCTTATACAGAGGCTGCATTTGCTCCGCTGGTAAGGGAGTAGGGCAGGGAGCAGAGGCAGAACTGAGGAGAGAAAAACATCGCCTGGGAGCTTATGAGAGGGGTGCCCAGGTGTTTTTCAGACAGCAGATAGGTTTACATAAAAAACAGACTCCCGGAAACGACAAGATTTTTACATGGAAGAAATTAATAAAAATGTAATAACTCGGGACAGACTCCATCGAAAAACCCTATAAAAAACATACAAAAATAATGGTTATTTTTCTGCTATATTGACGAAAATATTAAAAAATCATTAAATCACAATGTCATATGTCACAAAAATGTAAAAAACTTATTGACATTTATTACACCGCTCCCATATAATTAGGCCCGTCACTGGAAACGGGCAGGAGAGGGGCGCATAGCTCTGTCTGCCAAAAACAGAAAGAAAGAGGAGTGTGTATGCCAGACATTTACTCATTTCTTCAGACGGTTTACCAATTTGTGAAATCACTGGCTGTCAATATGACAAAGAAAATGTACCGGACTGCGGCCGTGTTTACAACAGGTGCTGCGGTGGTGACAGTGGTGATGTTCAACTCCGGGGATTTTTCGGGAGCAGGCAAGAGTGCAGCCGTATCCCTGTACGGGGACAGTGAGGAAGCTTATGAAATGACTGATGAGCTGCCGTCAGAAGAAGATGGAAATGGAACGGGAACCCGTATGGAGTTCCAGCTTGCCGCTTCAAATGAACAGGGCCAGCATCTTTTAGGAAGTCTGCTGGAAAGAAATATACAGGATGAGATTGCCCAGAGCGCCCTGGAAGTGGAAGTGATTGAGAAAGAAGTTCTGATGCAGGCGCAGCAGGCACAGAAGGAAGCAGAAGAGAAGGAAAAGCAGAGAAAGCGTGAGAACGCCGTGATCTCTTACACAGATGCAGATTACGAGGTACTTCTCCGCATCGTACAGGCAGAGGCGGGTATCTGCGATGACAAGGGAAAAATCCTTGTGGCAAACGTGATTATCAACAGGGTAAAGAGCAGTAAATTCCCCGACAATATCACGGATGTGGTTTATCAGAGATCCCAGTTTTCACCTGTATCAAACGGCACAATCAATACATGCAGGGTTACGGAGCAGACCAGGGACTGTGTGGACCGGGCTCTGGCCGGTGAGGACTATTCCGGCGGAGCACTGTACTTTATGAACAGAAACCGCTCCGCGTCATCCAATGTAAACTGGTTTGACGGCCATCTGACCTACGTGACACAGCATGGAAGCCACGAATTTTTCAGGTAGGATAAAGCCAGGGCAGCAGCTGCCCAAAGTTACGGAAACGTGCAGGAAAGCTGCAGAAAAGATCATCAGAGTTCTCCAATGAGAACAGGAATAGTAGACCCCCGTGAAGGGCGCAGAAGCGGCCTTCACGGGGGTTTTGTCAATCTGGTTTTATCTGTTAATGAAACGGCCTGCCGGATTAAGGTTTTTTCAGATAAAGAGTCCGTCTGGACCCTGACTCAGGAGTGCAGGTGTTCCGTCCGCTCAAAGAGGCGGGCGGCTCTTTCCACTGCCTGACGGCTCCCGGCGACAGCCAGGGAACCTTTTTCGATCAGCTCCTGGATCAGATCCGCCGCCTCAGCCTGGCACTCGAGGGAGGCGTTTGGAATATCCCTTATCAGGGCATCGACAGTCTCTGTGCAGATCCCTGCGGCCTTCCTGCGCATCAGCCTCATGCGGGTATTTAACGGCCCCGATAGAGGCTGAGCCTGAGAAAAGGCGCTTAAAACATAGCCGTCCAGCTCTTCCTCGGTAAGGGTGAGGGACCTGAGGGCCGTTCCCGCCTGCCTGAAGATGCGGACTGTCTCCTCAAGGCCCGGATCGGCAGTGCACCAGAGAGAAAAGTACCCGTTAGGCAGGGAGAAGTCAGCGCCGCAGTCGTAGGCGCCTCCACGGTAGCGGAGAGACGGCTTTAAGATGCGGTCCGAGAGGGCGATGAGGAAGGGCAGATATCTGCCCTTGAAATCGTCCCTTCCGGCAAAATCGCCCATCAGCCGGATCTCCTGTGAGGGAGTGTCCAAAGACACAGCCGAGCGCATAACAGGGGCAGGAAGGAGGTCGGCCGGAGACGATTCCTGTCCGCTGCTCTCAGAAAAGGGATGGCGGAAAGAAGAGACACCGGAGACGCCGTCTGCCTGCCTCGGACAATCCGGCAGGGAGCCAAGGCAGGCAAAGGCAGCTTTTTTAAGCTGGGGAAGCGTATCTGCCGGGGCAGCGGCCATGAAAAGCATCCTGTTTTTTGTGAGAATGGCCTGTGCCGTCTGGGAGAGCCGTCTGGCCAGCTCCCTGCCGTACTCTGGCTCACTTTTGAGCCTCTGCAGGGTGTCCTTGAGAAAATAGTAGATTTCCTGGCCGTTTGTGGCAGCCCTGAAGCGGGCATCCGTGCGGATGGCGCTCTCAGCCAGAGCGTAGGAGATAGAGGAGGCATTCTCTCCCTGGGAGAGATCGTAATCCGGCAGATATTTTTCAAGGGCACTGATAATCTGCTCCGTGTTCTGGTAGGAGGCCTGTCCCATCAGTTCAAGGAGAAAATGAAGGCTCTGTGTGAAGTCAGCGGTAAGGCCGTACCAGAATACAGCCAGCTGAGGGCGGCTTCTGCTTCCTGCCTCAGGCCCGGGAAAGGCTTCGTCAAAGGTACAGTCGTGGAGGAGCTCCTGCTCCAGGATCTTCTGGCGGATCGAGGAGAGGGACGGAGTGTCCACTTCGGTCAGAAGCAGCTGGTACAGAGCCAGAAAGGGCCAGTCCTCCCTGGACAGAAAGCCCAGATCGAAATAGATCTGGAAGCAGAATACGCCGGAAACCGGCGCAGGGGAGAAAAACCCTGTGATGCCCTTTTTTGTCCTCTCACAGAAAGGCTCATGTTCCAAAGGGGCGGGAAGAACCTTGGGACTTATGAGAAAACTGCGGCAGCCATACTCTCTGCTGTTCCAGTCGTGAAAGGAGCGGGTGGCAGCCACAAGGGAGGAGATTTCCTCTTCTGTCATGGACGCCTTTTTGCGCTCCAGAAACGAGGAGCGCTGAGATTCCAGCTGCTCTGCAAGACCTGGAACAGGGACCGTCACAGTGAGAGCGCCTGCAAAGGGCTTTAAGAGCCTTTGGGCCAGATTGCGGATCAGAGTCTGGGACTGCCTGTCCTTATAAGCCTCCTCTGCAAAGCGGGCACAGGCCCTCTCATAGAGAGCGAAATAGTCTGTCTTTCCCGTCAGGCTCCAGTAGCGTCCGATTTCCTCGGCGGCATGGCAGCCCAGATGCACCCCCTCGCGCACTAACCGGTCCGTTAAGCTGTGTTCCTTGACACAGGCCCGGTAAAGCTCAGGGGAAATTCCTTTTTCGCAGATTTCCTCAAGCGTCATCCGGACAGCACGCAGCAGTCTGTCCCGGTCACCCTCATCGCCGTTGTAGAGGCGGAACTTGAAGACAGGGTGGATGAGCAGCGTGTCGAGGAAGGCCTGGATCACGTGGTTCAGCCCCTCTCTCTTTGCGGTCTGGTGAAGAGGGGAGGCGCTGTGATCCAGGAGATCGGAAAAGAGATCAAAGCAGATCAGTTCCTCCTCATCACAGTCAGACAGATCCAGCGCGTAGTCAATGACGGAAGCCTGGGAGCCGCGGCTGCCGCTGTAGGCCGGACTCTCCTCTATCGAACAGCGAAAGCCTGGGACAGGCGGTTCGCGAAGAAGCGAGATGAGGCTGCCTCCGTTTAATGGGGCAGGGTGGAGAGACAAGTGCTCCCTGTCAAGAAAGGATAGAACGCGGCCGTAATCCATATCGCCGTAGAGGACGATGAGGCAGTTGGAATAGGTGTAAAACTCCGTCAGAACTCTCATTACCTGTTCTCTGGAGACATCTTCATAGTGGAGATGGGCGCGTCCGGGAAGGTTGGCGGCGAGACGGCCAGGGTACAGGGTTCTTGCCGTATGGCTGTCTGCATTCTCATCCAGATCGGTAAGGTGGGCCCAGTCCTCGCTGAAGACGGTTCCGGCCAGAAGGAGGGGGCTGTCCGGCGTTTCCAGCTCATAGCGGAGGGCCTCCCGCTCGAAAAAGTGAGGCTCTGTCTGGGCGTCCGGCTCCTCCATACAGCAGAGAACCACATCCATGAGCTTTAAAAGCTGCTCCTCACTTCTGGAACAGATGGGGTAGCAGGTGTAGGAGGTGTCTGTTATCCCGTTCATAAAGGTGGAATAGCTCATGCTGTCCATATCAAAAAACACATCACGGCTTCTGTATTTTTTACAGGAAGAGAGGACGAGGTGCTCTGCCATGTGGCAGGCATCTGTTTCGTCCAGCTGGGGCGTCCTGTAAATAAGAGAAAAGCCCAGCTCCCTGTCATCGTTTTGTATGCATAAAACCTGGGCGCCGCTTAAAGGGTGGAAAAATTCCGCTGTGCTGGCAGAGAGGCTCTCAATCCTGCCCTGGGAGACAGCCGTGAAGCCGCAGCAGAGCTGCCCGGGCTCTGGTAATTTAGTCATAGAAATCTCCATTCCGCCGCCGATATGGCGGCATCTTCATAGTTGGAAAAGCCTTTATGCTTCCATAAATTCAAAAAAGGGCATGGAGAGGGACAAAAACCCTCTGCCCTGATTTTCAATTATAGTATAGAAAAAGGGCCAGGGCAAATACTTTGCCGCATATAGCTGCGATTTTTTGAACCGTCATTTTGAACGGTTATACAGAAGCTGTTCAGAAAAACAGTCTGGCGTGTGAGGCCATCCGCTCCCCGGCTGAGGCCTTAGGGATAACGTGGTTTAAGGGGAAGGAATCTCTGTGTATAAGGGGGACTTTCTTTGGCCCTCCCGAATACTGCTTGTGCTGTCGGGAAATAAATGATATGATAGACAAAATATCCTGACAGGATGAAAAACGGACGGGTTTATGAGAAAAGGAAACCTGCTGCAGAAGGCTAAAGGGCTTGCAGGGAAGGCACGGCCGGAAGTCTTTGGGTGCCAAATATATTTACAGAGGAGGAAACGGATATGAACAGGGAGAAGATAGAGGAAAACGGAAAGATGCGGGAGAAATACAGCAGCTTTCAGGAGTGGGCAGCGAAGCTTCCCAAGGTTGAGCTCCACTGCCACCTGGATGGATCCCTGCCCTGGCAGACAGTGAAAAAGCTGGCAGGCAGGGCAGAAATTTCCATTCCTGGCGATGATGCAGCTCTCAGAGCCATGCTGACGGTGCCGTCCGGGTGCCGGAGCCTGAAGGAGTATCTGGAATGCTTTTCACTGCCCCTTTCATGCCTTCAGACGTATGACGCTCTCTTCACAGGCGCTTATGAACTGGCCAGGGAGGCGGCCCTTGAGAATACCCTGTATATGGAAGTTAGGTTTGCCCCGGCGTTTTCGGCTCATGACGGCTTTACGGCAGAGGATGTGGTGAGAGGCGTCAGGGACGGACTTCTCAGCGCAGAGAAGGAATTCGGAATAAAGACGGGGATTCTGCTCTGCGGAATGCGCCATTTCGAACCGGAGAAAAATCTGGAAATTCCGCGTCTGGCGGAAAAATTTATGGGAAACGGCGTCTGCGGCATTGATCTGGCAGGAGATGAGAAGGCATTTCCGCCTGAACTTCACAGAGAAATGTTCCGGCTTGCCGCAGATATGGGAATTCCGTTTACCATACATGCAGGCGAATGCGGAAGCTGGGAAAATGTCTGCACGGCGGCAGCCATGGGAGCGAAAAGAATCGGCCACGGGATCGCCATGGCCGGCCATGAAGAGGCAGAGCGTCTGTGCAGGGAGAGGGGAATCGCCATTGAGATGTGTCCTACCAGCAATTTTCAGACAAAGGCCGTGGAGAGGGAGGAGAATTATCCGGTACGCCGATTCTTAGATCTGGGCCTTAATGTGACTGTCAATACCGATAACCGCACCGTTTCCGGCACAACGCTCACAAAAGAGATTCTCCTTCTCCACCACCGCTTCGGCGTCTCCGGGGAAGAGGTAAGAGAGATGATGAAAAACGCTGCGAGGGCAGCCTTTGCGCCTGCTACTGTCCGGGAGGAAGTGGAGCGGAGGATAGATTCCTTTGCTGCCGCAGGATTTCCTCAGCCGTAAGGCGGGAAAGAGGCTCCATGTCGCAGATTCGGCGGGAAAGGCATAGAGCGTCCATAAAGGCTTCTCTGTTTTCCGGGGTGATGAGGATGGGCACGAAGCCTGCGTCGGTGAGAATCCGATCCATCAGAAGCACTGCGGCCTCCTCATTTTTTTCCTCATAGGGAGAAATGTCAATCAGCCGCTTCAGGCTCATGGCGGCCAGCTCGATGGGATGGAGGGTGAAGCGGGAAGAGAGAATCTGATCCGGCAGATGGTGCATGAGCTGGGGCAGATCCTCCGGGGCTGCCGCGTCAAACGCGCCGTCAAGAATCTTCATGGAAGATGTGCGAAAAAGTTCTTCCTCCGGCCCTTCCGTTCCTTCCTGTCCGGAAGCCGGGAGAGAAGGACGGGTGTGCTCATGATACCCTGCGATGCAGTAAAGCCTGTCGATGTCTGCCAGAGTCAGGCTCAGCTCCTGCCCGGCTCCAGAGATGAAAAACTGCCAGGCGGCGTCTGCATCTGCGCCCGGAAGAGCTTCCCGGGCCGCCTTCAGAAAGAAAGATTTCCACTCCCCGGGAAGAGTCTGCTGTGACTTCTTTGACTTCTCCTGAGGGCTGATGCCTGACCTGCCGCTGTCTGCCAGCTGAAGCAATTCGTTTAATTTCATATGTGGACCTCCTGAATCATACTGTCTGTTATTATGGCATATCCTGCGGATATGCATCTCTCCGAGGGATGCACACTCGCCGCCGCAGTGTTTTGGCTCCCTTCGGGCGCCAGCGGCTCGGCGCAGGTATAATGCCTGCTCTGCAGTCATTATACCATATCCTGCGGATATGCAGCCTCCGTCGGAACATAGCGCCCGGTTTCAGCAGTGAATGCTGAAACCGGTATGCGCAGGTATAATGCTCGCTCTGCGAACATTATACCATGTCAGGCAGGGTTGAGGAAGGGAGACTTGGGTACTTAAAAACAGCCGCTTTTTGCAGACCTTCGACGGTTATGTCTCGAAGCGGCGAAGCAGCAGAGAATCACTGGGAGGAAAAGATGGAACACAGAAACAGGGCAGAGGGAAAAAATATTTTTCTGTTTGATTTGGACGGAACGCTGACGGATCCGGCTCAGGGGATTACGAAGTCAGTTCAGTACGCGCTGCGGTCATACGGGATAGAGGTAGAACATCTGGAGGAACTGTATCCGTTTATCGGTCCCCCTTTAAGAGACAGTTTTCAGGAATATTACCATTTTTCGCCGGAGAGGGCAGGGGAGGCTATTCTCCGCTACAGGGAGTACTTTGCTGTCCGCGGAATATTTGAAAATGAAGTCTATCCGGGAATCCCCGAGCTTTTGGAAGCACTCAGCAGCAGGGGAGCCGTGCTGGCGGTTGCCACCTCCAAGCCGGAGGTATTTGCAGAGCAGATTCTTGCTCATTTTGGGCTCAGGCAGTATTTTCACTGCGTCGCCGGGGCTGACATGGAAGAAACCCGTGTGAAAAAGGGTGATGTAATCCGGTACTGCTTTGAAAAAATGGGTCTCCCCCCTGAATGCAGGAGCAGATGCCTGATGATTGGGGATCGGATGCATGACGTGGCAGGTGCAGCGCAGGCAGGGATTGACTGTGTGGGAGCCGGGTATGGCTTTGCAGAAGACGGAGAGCTTGAGGAGGCCGGAGCTGTTTTTGTGGCTGAGAACGCGAGACAGCTTTCAGAATACCTGTTAGCCGCGCTGGAAACAGGGAATAATGACTGCAGAGCAGACATTATACCTGCGCATACCATGCCTGCATGAGCATGCATTTGACGGGCGGTCCCATCGGGACGTCAGTCGAGATGGGATAATGACGGAACAGAAAAATAGAAAGAAGAAAGGGGAAGCGGATATGGCATTTCATCTGATTGATATGGAAAAATGGGAGAGAAGGGAGCACTATCACTATTACAGGGATCTGCTTAAAGTAAGGTATAACCTGAATGTGAATGTGGACATCACAGAGCTTCTCGCCCAGGTGAAGGAACAGAAGCTCAAATTCTATCCTGTTTTTATTTACATTATCATGCGGGCAGTAAATCAGAACAGGGAAATGCGGATGCAGACAGACAGCGAGGGGAGACTGGGATACTGGGATGAATGTCATCCTTCCTACACGATCTTCCACCCGGATGACAAGACGTTTTCTGACATCTGGACAGAGTACAGCCCGGATTTCACCACCTTTTACCGGGCAGCTGTCCGGGATATGGAGGAGTACAGGGATGTAAAGGGTGTGAAGGCAAAACCTGGAAGGCCCGACAATTTCTGCGCCGTGTCCTGCGTGCCGTGGCTGAGCTTTACCGGATACGCAAGCGACACGTACTCCGATTCCCCCATGCTCTTTCCTGTGGTGCTGTTTGGAAGATATTTTGAGGAGAATGGAAGGATTCTTCTGCCTCTGGGAATTGCGGTGAACCATGCGGCTGCAGACGGCTACCACAGCTGCAGGCTGCTGAATGACATAAAGGAAATTGCGGGAACGATCAGGCTGCCGCAGAATGTAAAAGGAGAACAGTAAAATGAATCATGCACAGATAAGAGCAGTGATTTTTGACCTGGATGGACTTCTGATTGACAGTGAAATCATTTCCTACCGTCTGTACCAGGAGCTTCTGAGGCCCTACGGCCATAACCTTACGCTGGAGGATTACGCCTCTGGCTACAGCGGAAAGACGGCGCCGGAAAATATGAGAAAGGCTGTGAAGACGTTCGGGCTTCCCTTCCGGGTGGAGGAGGGGCTGGAAAAAATTTTCGCTATGGAGCGGGAATATGTGGAGAGAGGAGTTGCACTGAAGCCGGGAGCGGACAAGCTGCTCACCTATCTGAGGCAAAAGCAGTATAAGATTCTTCTGGCAACCTCCAGCACCAAAGACAGAGCGCTGACGATTCTTATGAAAAATGGAATTGAGCAGTTTTTTGATCACATGGTGTTCGGGTACGAGGTGGAGAGGGGGAAACCCTGGCCGGATATCTTTCTGAAGGCCTGCGAAAAGGCGCAGGAAAAACCGGAGAACTGTCTGGTGCTGGAGGACAGCGAGGCAGGTGTGCAGGCTGCCTGCGCCGCTGGAATTCCCGTAATCTGCATCCCCGATATGAAGCGGCCCGGGGAGGAAGTTCTGCAGGGAGCCGTGGGAGTGATGGAATCTCTTGAACACGTGGAGGACTTTCTAAAAGAGCAGGAACAGACTGACCGGGCAGAAGTATAGAGATAGCAAAATATAAATAACAGAAATAAACGCAGAATGCGGCAAAGGAACGGCTAAATTCCCCGCTGTATTCTGCGTTTGGCATTTCATTTATAAATTTTCGTTTGTGAAGTCTTCGCTGGGGCCCGGAAACCAGGACGGAGGATTCAGGAGTGAAGCATGCAGACAAAAAACGCAGACTTTTTGCAGCAGACGGCGGAATTACTGCTCTTTTCCGGAAAGCGCGGATTCGTCCGCGCCCCTGTCCTGGTTCAGTTCCTTTGACTTGCCCCGTATCAGGAGAACTCCGGCAGCAATCAGTGCTGCGGCTACAACGGTCTGAGGGATAATGCGGGCCAGGGCATAGATGAAATCAATGACTGACGGCGGCAGCAGGAGGAAAGGGAGAAGGTTGTGGCAAATCAGGGGATACAGGTTGTTCCACAGTACGGCAGCTCCAAATAAGATCAGGCAGCCAGCCGTAAATCTCCTGTGACTTCTGAAAAAGGAGGTGCCAGCCCTTATGCTGCTTACATGGAGCAGATAGCTATCCTCCAGGGCATAAAACTCCTCGTCAGGCAGAGAATTCAGGTTGTTGGTGTGAAAAAAGCTGTAAAACCACACTACCGGCGAGAGAAGACTCAGCACATAAAAATTCAGAAATCCTGAAAAGGAGAGAAGCAGGAGAAAGAGAGCCATCAGGCTGGTGCCCATTTTAAAGAATCCCAGATACATTTCCCCGGCTCCCGGAATCAGGGACCAGAGAAATGTCAGCAGTTTATTTTTCTTTCTTGTCATATCGAAATACCTCCAGATTCATTAATCGGTTAAGCTGCTCGGTGAAATCACTGACCCGTTCTTTTAGCGGCTCGGTGATCCGGATGTCGTGCCGAATATAGGGTGCAGGGAATTTGTCAGCGGCCTCTGCCATTCGGTCTGCCCGCCCGGAAAGCGCCGGCATAAAGGCCAGGAGTATCAGAGAGCAGGCGACAGCTGCGCCCACCCGCAGACTGTAGAAAAAGAGTTCCATCCGTTTTGTGAGGAGTCTGGGGACCGGACGGCTGACTTCCGGAACGGCGGACCGGACGGCTGGCTTTTGGGCAGTCTGCCTGCACCGGGACAGAATTTCCGACTTCAGGTGGGCGGGAGCCCTGACTAACTCCTGTTTTTCCACGTACTCTGCCAGCTGTGTCTGGCAGAATGGGCAGGAAAAAAGATGTTCAAGCTCCGCGCTGTCAAGACTTGAAATGGGACGGCCAGGTTTCAGGTGGCCGCGGATTTTTACAGGTTTATCTGTCATGGGGAAGCCCCTCCTTTCCATACAGCTTTCTAAGCATCCCTTTGGCCCGGTAGATCTGAGTCTGAAGGGTTTTGATGTTTTTTCCCGTTTTCTGCACAAGCTCACTGATTTCCATTTCATAGTAGTAGTAGTCAAGGGCCACCTCCCGGTAAGGAGATTTAAGAGCGCAGCAGCAGCGGTAGAGCCGTTCCCGCACTTCTTTTTCCAGATAATTTTCTTCCAGGGAGCCAGAAGACGGAAGTTCTGTAAAGAATTCCTCCTCTGTTGGGACAGAGCGGCGTCCGGCCCGCTTGGCCCAGTCAATGCACTTGTTGGTGGCGATTTTGCACAGCCAGGCCTTTGCGCTCTGACCGTCAAAAAGGGAGATTGCCTTATAAGCAGAGAGAAAGGTTTCCTGTGTCAGATCCTCTGCATCAAAATAATTTTCCGTATACTTATAACAGATCGAGAAAATCAGGTTCTGATACTGGTCAATATAGGCTTCCAGCTGCCTTTCTGCATTGATAAAACCGCCTCCCTTCTGTTGCCCTCTCATTTCTTAAAACGAGAGCAGAGTGCCGATCACTTCAAAAAAATGAAATGATTTCTGAAACAGCTGCTGTTCTTTTTCTACCACAGATCGGACGCGGCGGCAAGGCCGAAGTACAGGCATCTTGCAGGCAAAAGGCAAAAGGAGTATAATCGGAGGCAGGATGAGAGCGGCAGAAAGGAGGAGCGTGGAATGGAAAGACACGGGATGGATGAGGAGAGAAAAGAGACAGAGAAGGAGAACTGGAAGCAAAGTCTGATTAGCTCGGCGCTGGGCGCACTGGAAAGGGCGTATGCGCCCTACTCCGGCTTTCACGTGGCAGCTGCGCTCCTCTGCGGGGACGGCTCTGTATTTACGGGCTGCAATGTAGAAAATGCTTCCTATCCCGCGGGAATCTGTGCGGAGCGGAGTGCATTTTCGGCGGCGGTGAGCAGCGGAAAGAGGGAGTTTACGGCTATTGCCATCGTGGGCGGCAGGGATGGAAAGACAGAAAGCTACTGCGCACCCTGCGGGATCTGCCGCCAGGTGATGAGAGAATTCTGCCGTCCGGATGAATTTTTGATTCTGCTTGCCAGAACACCGGAGGATTACAAAGAATACACTCTTGAGGAGCTTTTGCCGGAGAGCTTCGGCCCGGAGAATCTGACAGGCAGCAAAGACTGATGGAAGCGTCTTCCCTGTCCTCCATGAATTGGAACTTGAAAAAGAGCTTCAAGTGTTGTATAATGACCTTACAACAAAAGAAAGTAATTCCTGGGATGTTCGATAACTCTTACTTTTTTTGAACCTACATTTGACATAACGGGATTCCAATATTTTTAAGCGGATGTCAGGCCTCCCTTCGAGTGGAAGACAGATGTTTAAGTGAGGTTGCCCACCTGGCGCGGCTAGGAGTCAATCTGGTAAGAGCCGGCATTTCGGGGTTACTAATGAAAAAAGCAGCGAGTAATCGCTGCTTTCTTTTTTTCCTTTTCTTGCAAAACAACGTCAGGTCGGCTATACTGTACTGAGAAACTGCAGATAAATGGTTTGGAGGAAACTGTGATATATGAAAGATAATGACGTAAAGCGATACATCTGCCTGGGACTGACAGCCGTCTGCGTGATTGCCGTCTGTATTGTTTTCTGGTACTGCATTCAGGAGTGGAAAACAGTGAGCGCATTTCTCGGAAGGCTCCGGGGAATCGCGGCGCCGATTATCTACGGTTCCATCCTGGCTTACCTGCTGGCCCCTGTCTACAACCGTGTGACGGGTGCGGGGCTTAGGGTTCTGTCGGGAAGACTGAAAAGCAGAAAACACGCGGAAGTGATAGCCAGGGCCGTCGGAACGGCCGCCAGCCTGGCTGTGATCTTTGTGGTGATAGCGGGCCTTCTTCAGCTCATTATTCCACAGGTGGTGGACAGCATTATGGGGTTTCAGGCGGCGTTTCCCACCTATCTTCAGAACCTGTATTCCTGGATTCAGAAGCTTCTGGCAGACAATTCGGAGATTGAACAGATTGTAATCGGCAATATCCAGACAGCGGTGAGCCTGTTTGACGGATGGCTGGAGCAGGCGTTCACAAGGTTTGACATGAACCGCCTGGTGGAATTTCTGACTGGCGTCTCCAGCAGCCTGTTTCTGCTGTTCAATTTTGTCAAGAACTGGCTGATAGGCCTGATCGTGATGGTCTACATGCTGAACATCAAGGATCGCCTGATCACCCAGGCGAAAAAAATCGTCTACGGCTGTCTGAGCATCCGTCTGGCCAACCATGTGATCAGCGAAATGCGCCTGGTCCACAGGATGTTCGGCGGCTTCATCATTGGAAAAATTCTGGATTCCCTGATCATTGGAATCCTCTGCTTTATCGGAACCAGCATTCTGCATACGCCCTATGCGCTGCTTGTCAGCGTGATTGTCGGCGTAACCAACGTGATCCCGTTTTTTGGCCCGTTCATTGGGGCAATTCCCAGCGGTATCCTGGTGCTGCTTGTCAGCCCTGTCCAGTGTGCGGTTCTGCTTCTCTGGATTCTTATTCTTCAGCAGATCGACGGAAATATTATCGGCCCGAAGATCCTGGGAAACTCTACAGGGCTTGCCAGCTTCTGGGTGCTGTTTTCCATTCTCATTTTCGGGGGCCTGTTCGGCTTCGTGGGAATGATTATCGCTGTGCCGGGCTTTGCAGTCATCTATGATCTGGTGAAAAAGGCAGTGAACTATTCTCTGAGGAGAAAGCGGCTGTCTGTGAACACAGAGGATTACCGGAGGCTAGACTATATCGATGAAGAGAAAAAGACATATGTAAGTAGGGAGAATGAATGAGTTCTAAAAAGATGGTTTACTGGACAGGGGCGGTGGCTGCGGCTGTGCTCCTGCTGATTATTCTGATTGTGACACTGGATCACAATGGAAACTATGTTTCCAGAGCTCTGGCGGGAAAGGCGCTGGCTCTGGGGATGACAGACAGGGAAACCTGTGAAGCCTGGGAGGATGAAAATGAATCAAACTTCCCCTCCTCCCTGAAAGGGCAGTGGTATGTAAAATATCTGGACTATCTGATAGGAAACGGGTATATGGAGCTTCCCGGGGATGAAGACGGGGAGGAAAGACAGGCAGATATGGAGGACTTCGCCGCAGGCGCGATTACCTACGGGGAAGTCGCCTATGCGGCAGAGCAGGTGGAGTCCGGTCTTTCCAGGGCTCTAGGCGTGTCCAGAAAGAAATACAGCGATCCCATTCCCAAGGAGGAGTGGTGGCTGTTTTATGAAACCTTTCTGAAGCAGGCAGACCCGGAAGGGACAGTTCAGACAAAAACGATTGCCCTCTATGGAACTCCGGCCAATGTGGAGGGGGCTGAGAGCTGGACGGCCTACACAAGTGAGGGGGAGCTTCAGTTCGAGGGGCTTTCCCTGGATGCCTACATAGACCACGAGATTGAAGTGTGCATCCGGGGGACGGATATCATACGCATGGAGCGGGATGTTTCGGACGAGGTTGTCTACAAAAATGCCTGGCTGATCCCTGACGGGGAGAAAAACAGGATGGAGGTTTATATAGGAGGGACAGTAAGAGAATTTCCTCTGGAGGACGCGGTAGAGGAAGAGGCAGGAGGCGTGCTGGCCGATGTGTCCTTAAAGGACGGAAAGATAAGGAAGCTGTCTTTAAAAAAGGACACCATAGAGGGAAAGGTGCTTGCCGTCCGGGACAATGCCATCGAAATCGAGGGCTATGGAAATGTGGCAATTACTGATGACTTTAAGGTTTACAAGACCTACGGCACAGTAAAAGAGGCCAGAAAAAAGGATATTCTGGTAGGATATGACATTCAGAAATTTGTGGTGGAGGATAAGCGTATCTGCGCCGCCCTTCTGGTGAAAAGCTTTGACGCGAGAAATATCAGGGTACTTCTGATGGACACAGGCTTTCAGTCTATTTTCCACGACACAGTTACCCTGAAGTGTTCTGTCCCCATGAAGGTTGTGCTGGGAGACTATGAGTTCACCGTGGAGGCAGGGGAGAAGTTTACAGTCTTTGACGGAGATGAGAGGCTCAGAAGATCCGACAGGCGGTTTATCATCGAACCGGAGGATCCCACAAAGTCTATCGATGTGACTACCATCGAGAGGGGGCAGGGAACGCCGTCCTACCAGGGAACGCTGGAAATCAGCCAGGAGAAGGAAGGGCTTCTGCTTTTAAATGATCTGGACGTGGAGGACTACCTGACCAGAGTGGTTCCAAGTGAGATGCCAGCCTCCTATGAGATGGAGGCCCTGAAGGCTCAGGCCGTCTGCGCCAGAACCTACGCCTACCGGCAGATCAAGGCCAATGCCTACAGCCAGTATGGCGCTCATGTGGATGACAGCACCAACTATCAGGTTTACAACAACACGGCCTCCAGCGAGCGCACAGACACCGCTGTGATGGAGACCTACGGCCAGATGGTATTCTACGGGGATAATCCTGCGGAAACCTATTATTTTTCCACCTCCTGCGGCCATACAACCGACGGAACTATCTGGGGAGCAGATCAGAGCGCAGTTCCCTATCTGAAGGGAGTGTCCCTGACCGATGGCAGAACTGTGATGAAGGAACTGAGAGATAATGAGTCCTTTGAGAAATTTATCCGCGACAAGGACGAAAAGACCTATGACTCCACCTTCCCCATGTACCGCTGGGAGACGAAGATTACAAACCGCAGCCTGGAAGAAAAGATTACGGGAATCGGAGAGATCCAGGCTCTGGCTGTGACAGAGCGGGGAACCGGCGGAATTGCGAAGAAGCTGAAGGTATACGGAAGCGAGGGAGAGACTGTCATAAGCGGGGAAAGCCAGATTCGGAGCACTCTCGGAAGCACGGAGCTTGTATACAAGAAAAATGACGGAAAAACCCTGACGGGATGGAGCAATCTTCCAAGCGCCTATATCGCCATTGACGAGACCGCCAGAGACGAGGAGAGCGGACTGCGCACCTTCACCATCTGGGGCGGCGGCTACGGCCACGGCGTCGGAATGAGCCAGAACGGCGCCCAGCAGATGGCCAGAGAGGGGATGGATTACGAGGACATTCTGACCTTCTTCTACGACGGCGTGGAGATAAGAGAACTGTCCTGACAGCAGAGTCAGAGGAGGAGGGATAGTGAAAACCCTCATAAGCCCCTCCCCCCACAGCACCTGCTCACCCAAAGAAAAAGGGAAGGATTTACAGTGACTTCGCTGGAACTGTAAATCCTTCCCTTTTTCTCTCTTTTACGGTTATTTGCGGTACAGGTAGACGGGCAGTCCATCCTTCATTTTTCTCTCAGGCTCGCCTTTGATAATCGGAAGAGCGTAGTCGAAAAATTCTTTTCCGATGTTTGTGCCCCCGTCGGTAATCCATTCTTTCGGGAAGGTCTTTTCCTGATTGCACACCTGGTTCACATCCACGGTGGAGCAGGAAAGACGGTAATCGTCTCCCGGTTCTCTTACAAAGGCAATCATTTTTCCCGTAGTCCCTTTCAGGGCCTCAGCTACGCCTGCCGCTCCGGCCATGGCAGCCTCTGCGATGTCAGCGGCGGAAACGATCATGCCGCTGCAGCGCTGGCATACATTCAGCTCCACAGAGCGAACCTTTACCTTAAACTGCTGGCGCACGAAGTTTTCAAGAATCTTTCCGCAGCCGGTCAGCATCTTGTGGCCGAAGGTGTCTACCTGGGCCTCGGCGGTGTACTCGCAGATAAAGCGGCCGGAGGCGTCGGAAAGTCCCTCTGAGACGCAGACAACCACGTTTGTATTCTTCCGGAAGGCCTGCTCCAAATCCCTGGAAAACTGTTCTAAGGAGAAGGCGGATTCCGGCAGATAGATGAGAAGAGGGTTATCGTTTTCATGCTTTCTGGCCAGTACGCTGGCAGCAGTGAGCCATCCTGCGTGGCGTCCCATCAGCTCCACGATGGTGACTGACTTCTGCTGGTAAACGGTAGCGTCGAGTACGATCTCCCGGACCATGGAGGCTACATACTTGGCGGCGCTTCCGAAGCCCGGCGTGTGATCCGTCATGACCAGATCATTGTCAATGGTTTTCGGTATGCCGATTACCCGGATGGGGCTGTTGATTCCGGCAGCATAGCGGGACAGCTTGCTTACTGTGTCCATGGAATCATTTCCGCCGATGTAAAAAAAGTATCCTATATTTAAGGCCTCAAATTTTCTGAACAGAGTCGGATAGACCTCAGAGCTCAGATCCTCCGGCAGCTTGAAGCGGCAGGAGCCAAGATAGGCGGCAGGAGTCAGCTTCAGAATTTCCAGCTCCTCCTTGCTGAGCGTTTCCGAAAGGTCCAGGACATGATCGGCCAAAAAGCCTTCAATTCCATTCTCCATACCGTAAACGGTTCCAATCTGATCCCCGTGTCTGATACTTTCTGTAATAACTCCGTAAAGGCTTGCATTGATTACGGCGGTGGGGCCGCCGGACTGTCCTACAAGTACGTTTTTCTTCATTGTGAGGTTTCTCTCCTTTGTGATTGTGGTAATACCGCACCTATTTTATAATAGGAGGCTTTGGATTTCAACCTGTTTTAACGCCTTTTTGGCCATTTATCCGGGAAGAAGACGGAGAAATGAAAAATTTATGATTAAATTATATATGTCTTTTTGACTATCTTTTTATATCTTCTTAAATGTCCGCAAAGCCTTA
>OHBC01000062.1_pt1 | contig 124123 bp, 161 predicted proteins | sample 1577331 | NCBI WGS metagenome assembly OHBC01 (sample SAMEA3879570, study PRJEB24766) | human gut metagenome | biome: human-associated habitat; feature: feces | place: USA | collected 1985/1987
ATAACGGACAAATCCGGTTCTGCTTGTTCCATAAATATAAGAGAGACTTACGTCCTTTGAGAGATTCCAGCATTTGTTGCTCCTTACGCTGAGAGAAATAATCATCGTATTCCGGGTCAAAAGGATTTGCCTCTCCCTTGACTTGCTTGTACGGAGTATAATGTATATCCGACAATCTTTTAAGGGTCAGGTAGTTCACTTTCATACTTTTCGTTTCATATTTCCACGCAAACGTCCATTTGCGTCCCCGAATTTCATGCCAATACCTGTCTGCGACCCAAGACTTGCGTTTCTTAGGGTGACGACGTAAGGCCCATTTCTTCGTGAGATTATAAATGTGGTAGTCGCAACCATGAAAAGCATCGGTCGATGCACCATATCGGTAATAGTTACCCCATCCTGTGATTACAGGATTGAGCATTCGTATCAGCGATTCCTGCTTACACATCTTATGTCCTTTGACTATGTCACTGATTTTTGCCCTAAAGCGTTTCTGTGCGTCTTTGGACGGAGATGTGTATAGCTTTTTGCCGAACTTCCTTACATTGAAACCCAAGAAATCAAATCCGTCATATATGTTCGTAATAGTAGTTTTCTCTTCGGATAAGGTAAGACCTCTTTCTTTGAGAAATTCTATCACTATTGGTTTGACTTCGTTTTCCAATAGTTCCTTATCTCGGCCTGTGATTATAAAGTCGTCAGCATAGCGAATAAGATTTACCTTGTAATGGAATGTCTTGTTGTTACGCCATAGTCTTTTGAATCTTTTAGCCAAGAGCGGCTGAAGCCCGTCAAGTACCATGTTTGCAAGTGTCGGTGATATGATACCTCCTTGTGGCGTACCCTCTTCTGTCGGGAATAGTTTTCCGTTGAACACAGCTCCACATTTCAACCATTTTCTGAGTATTGTCTTATCCATAGGGATATTCTCAATGAGCCAGTCGTGGCTGATGTGGTCGAAACAGCCTTTTATATCTCCCTCCAAAATCCATTCGGGAGAATGTTGGCGGTTTAAAACCGTATCAATCTGACGGATTGCGTCCATTGTCCTGCGCTTCTTTCGGAAGCCGTAGGAGAAACGGTCGCCTGTCGTTTCGGCTATCGGTTCCAATGCCATGAGATATAAAGCCTGCATCGCCCTGTCTTTCATGGTCGGTATTCCCAACGGTCGGAGTTTACCGTTCTTTTTCTTGATGTGAACCCTACGGAGCGGCTGTGGATGGTAGCCACGACGTCTAAGTTCACCGATTGCTTTGTACTTGCGCTTGGGAGAGTCCCAAAGCTGTTTATCTACTCCAGACGTTTTCTTCCCTTTGTTGGAAGTAACCCTCTTTACAGCCAATGCCTTGGCGTAAAAAGAGTGAGTGAGCATCCATTGCAAGGCTTTCACCTTGTTATGTCTGCCTTCTTTCTGAGCCTTTACAATACGCGCTTGAAGCTTTCGGACATAGGCTTCGCACTTGGACCAGTTCATACCGTCCCAAGTCAGATTCCTGTTGTCAGCAGGCGCACACGATGTCTTAGTTTCGTTCATTTGCTTTCCTCCTTTTGAAAGTTCTAAAAGTTATCTTGTAAAGAGTTACCATATACGGAAGTCTGCCCACTTTCGTGTCGGATGATGTTATCCACAATCAGCCCGTGATGTCGATTCAATCCGTATCCTCCCCATTACAGGGAGGCGTTCGCTTTCTCCGTTATCTCATACCTGCACCCCTTTCGGCTTGCCTTGCGGTTCGCTTACTCGCGTTGTTACGAGAGAGATACAGGCTTGCCCTGTTCCACGTAATTGACAAAAGGATAGTTTAGGTTCTGTCAAGTCCACCGGCAGTGCCATGTCCGTGTAACCCCAACATGGGCAGGGGTTATCCGACTGCTTACCTTTTGGTGAGAGCTAAAGTATCTTCCGCTCCTTCAAACCTCACGATGGCTAAAGACAGTTCACTTATGTTAACCATGCTATCCAGCCTCGCCACTCGGCAGTATGATACTAACCGCCCTTGACGTTCCCTCACGGTTCAGTCTTGTCCTTTCGGAAAGTGTACTTTGTCCTATAAGCTTGGCACAACCCATCACTGGAGATGCACCTTATAGTAGGCTACCGCTGACGGAACAGCGGGTTAAATCATGCAACTAATATCACTGTTTAACAATCAATTACGCGACTTTACAGGTCACACCCAGGTCTTGTTCAAATTGAGCATAATCGTGTAGGCAGATTCGTAGGCATCCGAGATGTCCGCCATGAATTTCGGGTTGATGGGATTGCACCTGTGCGAACGTCGCGGATCATCGAAATTGATGACATAAAATTCCGGCTTCACTTTGTAATTCTGAGTGTGTTTAAGTAGATGGTTATAAGCAATTTCGGACAAATCTGGAAACTTATAATCGTAAATATACATGGCGAAGGATTTTTCAATCTGCTGTTTTATGTAGTTGTTTACCACTGCGTAGCTCTTACCCGAGCCGGGAGTTCCAAGCACGATGGACGCACGAAAAACATTTACAACATTAATCCATCCGTTCCATTCCCTGCCTTGATAGACGAACTTTGTCGGCAGGTTGACGGAATACTCGTTCTCCATGAGCCGTGTCTCCTGCATGAAACTCTCGTTGGCGGTATTGAATACATCTTCCATGAGGTTGTGTTTCAGCATCCGGCTTATCCACACGCCGGACATCAACAACAGGATATACCCGGCTGTAAGTGTTGCCGTGTACAAGGTGGCATTGACCATCGGACTGAACGGCAGGTCGAGCATCCACCAGTTCATGAAAAACAGCACCAATCCGGCAAGGAAAGAGGCATATATTTTCTGCCATGTCATCTTCTGATTCTTTACGCCTTTTGTTCCCAAACACGAGAGGGCAAGGAATATGACGGCAAATACTTTTGTGATGAGCAGGTTGCTGAAAAGCCCCGCTGTCCTCTGGAAATTCAGGAGTATCCTGTCGACTACCCCGATATTGATACCCATATCCACGAATGAACGGTAGCAGTACCAATAGACGTGGATGACAATAAACACGATGGATATGGCACGCATGAACTCCATGACCTTGGCCAGTCCCCTCAAATCATCTTCTTGTTGCATAATGAATATAGTTTTAATGGTTTATAAAATCTGTAATCAGGATATTCCGCGGGAACGGCGTTTCTTTTTCTTCTTGCGTTGCAGCCTGCGGGCAAGCGCCTCTTCCTGCGGGTCGGGACCGTTGGCGTCAATGCCGAAGATTCCGAAAGCCTGTTCGATGGAGCTTTCCATTTCGGAGGAGAAAACGCCTTGCCGATTAAGAGCAGGCATTGGCATATCCAAGTCAGGCATATTGGTCGGACTGTTAAACAGCCGCTCAAAAGCGTTTGCCGAAAACTCTTTTCCAAGTCGGGAACCGTTATATACCTCACGGTTCTTATGGTCGATGAAAGTTGCGCCATAGATACGTCCTTCATCATTTTCACGGAATACCACATCAATACCTTTCCCGGCGAGCAAACGGGTGAACTCCTCCTTGTTTCCACGGCATCCGTGCATGGCAAGCGCCACTTCGTTCCGTATCTTCGGTTGCCATTTCTTGTTCTTGTATTCACGGGCGTTGTACCCGATACGCTTTTCCAATCCCTCGTAGCCGTAGCGTTTTTCGATAAGAGAAGATTTGACGGGCGTACATATCGGCTTGCCACTATCATCGGTCATCGTATAGACAATTCCATTATAGGGTGTTCCTTCAAATTCGCCTTTTACTTGTTTCGCCTCGATATTGAAACAGGAGAGCAAGGCGCTGTACTCGCCGAAAGACTGGAAACGATAAGTGGAGAATACACTCTTGACGATATTGGAAACCTGCCGCTTCACATCACCATTTTGGTAGTCAGCCTTTTTCAGATACGGCTCCAATAGTTCCTTGCGCTTGTCATCCACCTGTTTCAACCCGAATTTCTTTTCCAGTTCCCGGCAGGCTTTCATCGAGCGGTTCCACTCGTAGGCGTCGTCTATCTTTTCACCTTTTTCGTTCACGCAGGTGGAAACGATATGGATATGCCTCCGGTCTATGTCCTCGTGCATATATACAATGTAAGGCTGGTTGCCATAGCCCATTCGCTGCATATACTCCCTGGCCAGTTCCGTGAATTGCAAATCCGTGAGCCGGTCGTCCAAAGAAGGGTTCAACGATATATGCAGGACTGGCTTTTCTGTATTCTTGTTGGCAAGCAGGTAGTTGTCAAACGCCCACAGGGTCTGTTGCATGACACGCTCCGTGTTCCCCGACACATTGGCAATCATGCGGTTCCCGTAAATGATGCGGGCTGTATTGTCGTTCACTTTCTGCTGGTTGTAGATGATTGCACCGTAGAGCGAAGCACCTCTGTTGATTTTAGCCACCATTTTCCTCCTCCTTCCGTTGTTTTATCAGATAGTTTTCTTCAAACTCACGGGTCAGCATGATAATCCGCTTGCTCAGCAACACTAAGTCTATTGTTGCTTTTTCCAGATTACGGAGCAGGACGAAAGCCCGTTTCTCCCCGAAATTTGTCTTTACGGCTTTCACCGTCTGGTTGTAGTTGTTGCCGATACTCTGGAATTGGTGGTAGAAATTGGTCAGGCGGATATAATAATCCATCGTCGCCTTGTCTATTCTCACCACCTTGATTTCCTTGCCGAAAATCATTGTCTTGATAAACTTGGAGCGTTCTTTCAATCCTGATTTTTGGAATTGAATATCAAAACGTCCGTTCTCTTCCGAGTTCAACCGTACCACATAACGATGCACGGCAGGGTCGGATTTTGGTTTCCTGCCTGCGCTTTTTCTTGAGTTTTTCTTCTTGTTTTCTTCCATACGCATTGATATTTTCAGTTTCTAATCTTCCGGCCCCGGATTCACGACTTTGGAGTGAATCCTCCCCGAGCCGTCAGGCGAGTGGCAAGTTGTTTTGAGTGCCCGAATTTATTTCGGGTGCCTCAAAACACAACTTGCTATGTTCGCTTGAACATGAATTTTCCTTCCGTCAAATTGTGTTTGACCCTCCGGCCTCATTCTTCGGCTTCGGGAAAGCCCCGCAGCGGTGTCCGTTCCGTTGTCGGTGCAAAGTTACGGCGGTATATACTACTGTAAAATAGTGAGTTATATGTAACGTGATGACAAACGATGACACAGGTCGTCACCTCCCTTGAAACATGGTGCCGGTATGAAAAAATACCCTTTTATTTGCAGCGTGAACGGATGAAACCGCACTTCCGATAATGGTATAATGGTCATATTGTTTGATGCTTCCGTTATCGGTCCGGATAGTGGAAGCAATGTCGGATATGACAGTTATCGGAATGTCATGACCAACAGACCGACCATTAACGGAAAGATGCTATAACGGATAAGTTACCGGTCGGAATAACGGATGAAGCATATCGTGGTCGGTTGGAAGGAAGCGTTCACGGATTGACGGATGAAACAGATATATATTCAATAACCCATTAAAAGAAAAGATTATGAGCAAAGAGCCTTTATTCGTTGCAGTCAGCAACCAAAAGGGAGGGGTCGGGAAATCGGCCTTGACGGTAGTGCTTTCCAGCTACCTCCATTTCGAGAAAAACCTGAACGTGGCAATCATTGATTGTGATTCTCCACAGCACAGCCTCGTGCGCATGAGAGAACGGGATAAAAAAGCCATTGCCAACAGTGCCTATTTTCAACAATTGTTACAGCAGCAATGGAATCGCGTACCAAAGAAAGCTTATCCGATTGTCGGGTCTACTTCGGAAAAGGCAAGGGAAGCCGCGGACGAGCTTGCCGCAAGCGGTGACTATGATCTGATTTTTGTGGATTTGCCCGGAACAGTGGAATCCACGGGGGTGTTCCGCACCATCGTCAATATGGATTATGTCCTGACTCCCACCACTCCCGATCTTATCATCATGCAGAGCACGCTCGCTTTTTCCACGACGGTTCTTGATTATGTCAAGAACACGAAAGATGTGCCGCTCAAGGATATTCTCTTCTTCTGGAACAAGTTGAAAAAACGTACCAACGTGGAAATTTACAAATCCTATGCAGAGGTCATGAGGGAACTGCATCTGACTGTCCTTGACACCAAACTTCCCGATTTATGCCGTTACGAGAAGGAAATCACACATGCAAAACGTGATTTTTTCCGCTGCACCCTGCTGCCTCCGCCTCCCAAGCAATTGGAAGGAAGCGGTCTGAAGGAACTGGCGGAGGAGCTTATTGTCAAACTTAAATTGGAACACGCATGACAAAGAAAAAGGTGGAAGTGAATGAGGATATCCTCAAGAATATCATTGTCGGGGATATTCCTGTATTCGGCAGGGCGCAACCCATGAACGAGAATACGGAACAACCCGGACAGGAATCCGTACCCGTCAAAAATACGGGACCGGCTCCAGCTACGGAACCGGTTGAGATACAGTCTGAGAAAACGTCCCCTGTAAAACCTCGAAAAAAGAAAGATGAAGCGGGTAGCTATAGAGACAAGTATCTGGTAAACATTCCGGCATCTAACCGTTCCCATGTCTATATAAATCGCGAGGTGGCCGAATGTATCAAGCGCATCCTTCCGGTCATTGCCCCGGACATGAGCATATCGGGGTATATAAGCAATATCCTCGTTGACCATATCCAGCAGCATTGGGAGGAAATCAGCGAATTGTATAACAAAGAATATTACAAACCATTAAAACCATTTTAGTCATGACACAGATTATCTTTCACATTGCGGCCATTGCCTGCATCGTTTACACATTTTGCCGTTTCGGATTGTTCATTCACAAAAGAATGCGCAAGAACAAAAACATCGGAAAGCACGTCCACGTTCCTCCGCCCGAAACTTCCGGCAAAGCGGAACCGGATACCTGGGAAGACACCGCTTGTACATCTGCCTTAAAGGATGTCATCAACACGTCTTCAATTCAAATCGTTGAAGATCCATCGTATCGAACGACATATCTGGTAAATCACCCTATAGGTAATCGAATCCAGGTTTACATAAACAGGGACAGCTATGCCTACATCAAACGTTTTTTGGCAGTTGTCGCTCCGGAGACATCCATGTCAGGATATGTAAGCACAATCATTGATGAGCATCTGACAAAATATGAGGATGAGATGTCTGAATTATACACGGAAGCCATAAATAAACCCCTGTAGCCATGGAAGCAAAAATTTATTTCACGATAAAACTCGTGTGTGCGGTTTTCATATTCCGGCAACTGTGGATATTCATCTTCAATCGGGAAATGTATGGCATTTGGGAGAAAGCCTACCGCTTGATGCGCATAGTCCGCATCAATCTATGGAAATACCGGAAGAAACGTTCGGAACAAAAAGCGCGTGAGGCCAATAAAAAGGCAAGGCGAAGGGAAAAGACCGACGCACACAACAGGCATACGGCACAGCCGTCTTCTGCTGTTACTGAAGATGTAATCGGCAAGACAAAAATTGTCTATCTCGAAGACCCGGAAGTGGCGAGAAAAACTCCGACACGTTCCGAACCTATGGAAAAAGAGTCGATAGAGGAGGATGAGGAAATCGGTCCGGATGATGTAATACAGGAAGAAAAAGGTCTCACCAAAGAGGAAAAAGAAGAATTGATGGCTCCTGTGGATGCTGAACCTGACCCGGATTTTGACACAGCCATGACCTTTGAGGATATAAACAATGTGGCAGAGGTGCTGATATCTGAAAATCCGGATGAAGAGAAAGCCATACGTGCAGCCACTACCATACATCACAAGATGCACGATACGGTTATACTATCTTTTCTCACGGACAAGTTGAGTAATCAGGAAAAGGTAAACCGCCTGGTCAGCGAATGTCTGGATGAATCGGGCAGACCGTTGGCAAAACGAAAGACCGCATCCAAGAAGGTGGAGGCTTTCAACATAGATAAATTCGTTTAATTGTTTCTTTTTGCTGTCATAGTTTTTGAAGGCATGTCGATGTGATATCGGTGTGCCTTTTCATTTTCAGAGAATATCATCGGATAAAATTCAAATAATCATATCGTTATCATAATGGCAGGATTCGTACCTTTGCAAAAAATGAATGATTATGGCAGTGACAAAAGCGATATTGGAGAAATGGATGGTGGAGCAGAAACGCCACCGCCTTTTCGACAAACAGGTGCAGATGGCCCGTGAACTGGGATTGAACCCTGGCAAGCTCGGAAAGATAGATAACCACAAGCAGGATCACGAAAAGAAAAGCCAAAAAGCGACAAGAAAAAGATGAGTCCTACAAAATGTTCTTCCCGTTTCCGAATACTGCTGTTCCCCGTTACGGCGGGCAATTACCACTTGCAACCCCAAACTGAACCCGAAGCCGAGCATATAAATCGCCAAGAACCATATTCCGGCAATGGCGGATGCGCCCAGTTCCACATCACCCACATGCCCCAAGAACAAGGCATCGGTAATATTTATCAGTTGTTCGATAAGGATGCTCATCATTACAGGAAAAGCGATGAGCCAAATTTTCTTATAGGTATAATCCATTTGTTCAAACCAATATGATACAATAAGCCATGCCGCTTGGACAGCACAACAATCTTGTAGATTTACAATTAGGGATAATGACAAGGCAGTAATAGACAAACTTAAACGATAAGCCTGTCTATTGCTGAATAGCGTTAATCGAGGGCGCTATTCGCCCGGCGTAGCTATATGCACAACTGCCATTTCATATTGTTGAACAACTATTCTTTTTCTGTTAGGGCTACAAAGATAGCGTTTTTCCCTGAATTTGTATCTGTAAACTATCAATTAGCAGTTTTAGGAGAAACTATATTTTTGTGCTATACCTATTATATAATATGCAAATCAGCCCCCCGGAAAGAAAGATAGCTGGCAGAATAAACCAATAGTTGTTACTTATCAGAAACTTGGCTATCCAAAAAGAAGGGAGAAATGAAAATACATATTGGGTACTATCTGTAATGACAAAAGGTATGATCAATCCCACCATAACCAAAGCAGATACTTTTGCAAGTGCCATACCTTCCACTTTATTCCCCGCGTATGCTAAAATAATCATAGCAGCCACAACGCTTAGTATTGTAGCCAATATGGATATGATAAATGTAGTCCATAATGACATATCTGATACGGAACAGAAAGAAAGCAGCACGAAAGAAACAATGGCTGCAAATAAAACAGGAATAATCAATCTTGATATAAGATAACCCTTCTTCCCAAGTGGGGTGATTGTGATATACCTGTTGATTTTCATATCTGTTTCATCCAATACCACCAAGACCGAAGCGAAGCAAATCATGTAAGGACACATAATTGCAAGGAATAAATCCAATATCGGATAATATAGACTGAAATCCTTTAGCATCGGATAATGCTGTACAATTAAGGGGAAAACAAACCTATATATTGCCGCTAATAGTAACGGAATACATATTATTGCAGATAACATACCATCTGAGAATATGTTTCTGATAAACATTTTGAAAGAAATAATATTCTGATTCATAATTATATCGTCATCATTTTTTTTACTGACAGACAAGAAAAAATATACATCGCAATGCACCAAATGCTTATTGCCATTAGAGATATGACACTGATATTTCCAGACATAAGTTCTATCAGACTTATACTTGGATGTAATAGCATAACTCCCGATTTATAGCCCATTGTATAAACAGATATGGGAGCTACGGATATTATTAAAGTGGGAACCATAATCAGCATAAAGTTATTCATGGTTGAAATGAAAGCGGAAAGTGATATTCCAACCAGTGTGAATAATGCTGAACCTAACATAATTCCAACAGCAAGATGTATGTAAGAATGTTCCATGCCTGAGAACAATGCGATGAGAACTCCACTTAGCAAAGAAATTAGTCCAATGGAAATTACCTTTGACAAAATGTATGCGTGTATCGATATGGGCGAAACAGCTAATGCCTGCATTACTTTTTCGCTTTTCTCGAATAATATGATTGCTCCCATAAACATTAATCCAATCAGCACGGGGTCTGAAAATATAAGGGTAGTTGTGCATAGTTCTTTCCACTGCATAGGAAGAATGCGCAATACAGCAATATACACCAGTGTAAATAGCGTATATAGGGCATAAAAACCATATTTGTATTGTTGCCGAATATCGCCAAGTATTAAACCTTTAAGTTTCATAGTAATTTCCTCCCTGTTATTTCTGAGAATATATGGTCTAATGTCGGCTCATTGCTATGTATTGACAATAAGGCATTAGCTTGAATCAGAGATTGCAGCTTTTTGTCTGTACTTATTTTGTCAAGTGCGATTGTAGTATTCAATTCTTGTTGATTCTCCAAATATGAATATGTCACTTCATTATAACGCCTTGACATGATAAGATTATGAGGAGTGTCCATAGCTTTAATGTTGCCATCGACAATAAATGCCACACGGTCACAAAGTTCGGTCGCATCGTGCATATTGTGAGTAGTCAGAATGATTGTCACTCCTTTATTTTTAAGCTCACGAATAATGTCTTTCATCACTTGGGAGTTTGAGGGGTCTAAACCTGATGTTGGCTCATCCAAAAATAACACTTTGGGTTGATGAATGATTGACCGGGCAAAGTTTAATCTGGATTTCATTCCTTTAGAAAAACCTGCCACTTTCTTGTTGGCATGTTGTGACAGTCCGACCATTTCTAATAGTTGTTCGGCAGGAATAAGCTTGCTGTCATATAAAGAGCCAAAGAATTTTAAGTTCTCCAATGCGGTGAATTTCTCATAAAAACTAGGAAATTCAAAATCGACACCAATACTCTCATAGAAATGGTCAGGCTTATTTCTAATTTCATTATTATTAATAGAAACACTCCCCTTATATTTAGGGAGCATACCTATTAATATCTTTTGAAGAGTGCTTTTTCCTGCTCCAGAAGGTCCTAAAAAGCCAAATATTTCTCCGCTTCTTACTTGAAAATTCATATTCTCAATAAATGGTAGTTGAGAATAACTAAACGATAAGTTTTTTACTGTAATCATAATTTTTAATTTTTATATTTTATGACTAAATTAGTCTATATGGTCATATTGTGAATTCAGAGCATCGCCATGTAGCATATTTGCACATAGTCAGTTGATATTATATAATCTTATTGTGTTGGATTAGTCTTTAAGTAGTTGCTTTACTATTCCCCTAACTATAAACTTGAAAACTTCATTGTAAATATCTGTTCCAATTGTTTTCTCGTTTAGAATAGTCAAGAATGCAGCTCTTAAAGCCCCTGCAAATACCTTTGTGTCAATTGATTTACTTTCTGGAATAAATTTCAGCACTTCGTTTGCCAGCATGACATCATCATCTACGTGTTGTGAAAGTACTTCTTGAGGGAGCTTTCTACTTAGATATTCCACGTCACTATTCACAAAGACAGATACAAAGTATGGCTTGTTGTTGATTAGCAAGTCAGATATAATATCTGTCAATGTATCAACCGTAATATTATCGGTATGCTTATTTATGGCATTAAGAAATTCTTTTTCCAATTTCTTATGATAGTCTATTATTGTATCAAAAAAAAGAAGTTCTTTTGATGTATAGAATAGATAAAATGCTCCTTTAGAAATATTAGCATATTTAACAAGCTCATCTACAGAAGTTTTACGTACCCCTTGTTGCTGGATAAATAGCAAAGCTCCTTCTTTGAGTTTATCCTTTATAAGCTTCCTTTCGTTGTCATCAAATGCTTTTGCCATACCGTGTGACTATTTTATTATTATTGGTCACTGCAAACATAAGCGTTATTTTTGAATTGACAAAGAAATATCAGTTTATTTTTCCCCAGAAAGTTACTTCATATCAACTTGCAGTTATATCTTTCGACACAAATTAGTCAGTGTAAAGTCCAATGTGATTGCCCGCAGGGTCAGCAAATACGGCAAAATACCATTTCCCATCGGCTTGAATTTTAGTCTTGGGATAACTATGCTGCCACCTTGCTTCATTACTTGCCGGATTGACCTGTCAATGTCTTCACAGTTAAAGTGAATTAATACACCATGCTCTGAGGGTTTGAAGTTCGGTGCATAAGATATAGTACCTACCGTTTGTCCGTCCTGCACGAAACAAGCCATTTTCTCGTTATTATATTCGGCTACCATAAGTTCAACTCCCAAGATTGTTTGATAGAAATTTACTGATTGGTAGAAGTAGGTAACGGGAATTTCAAAGAATGCGATTAAATTTTTCACGTTCTTTTTCTTTTAGTTGCTATTTTGTCCTGCGCTAAGACAGTGCAAAATTACGATTGGCATAAGGAACTGGATAGAACGAAGGGGACATTTTAGAGGGTGCAACTTCACACGTTGTTGCCCCCTCCCTGTTGTTAACTTTCACTGACAGTGAAAGTTTTAGATTTTCTTTCCGATATAAAATACATAGCCATAAAAGCCTTTATACTTATTGTATAATGCTTCTTCAAGATGCTGAAACTCTATGAGTTTCTTTACGGTTTCATTATGGGGATATTTTTTCAGCATTAGTTTACGGGCTTCACTCAAAGGCTGATAGTAATGTTCCGTCCAGCATTTTTCCGGCAACACAAATGAAGCAACTGGGAGATAGCCAGCTCTCTGCATTTGTGCGACTTTAACAGGAATTGTATCTATCTCTTGATACCCCTGCATCCAAAAATCGTGTATTTCAGCCGGACGCTTTTCTGTAAACCATGAACTTTCCGAAACTGCAATATACCCATTAGGTTTCAAATAATCACGCCATTCATTTATACCTCTCTCAAAGCCGATATTATAAATAGCACCTTCCGACCATATCAAGTCTAAAGATTCTTTTTCAAAAGGTAGATTGTCCATTGAGCCGACAATCCCCTTTACTCTATTTTGCAAATTCAGCTTTAAGGCATCAAGATTAAACTTGTCAATAAACCCTGAAAAGAAATCAAGTCCTGTAATAGTTCCTGATACATTTTGTGCCAAAACCATAGTTTGACCTCCCGTTCCACAACCAATGTCTGCAATCTGCGCAGTATCACTCAGATTATCAATGAAACTTAAAGCCTTTAATGTAACATCAGGACTTCCCGGACCTTGCCTTTTTGTATTAAGAAAAAAATCACAAATTAAATTTACATCAAACCCGTAAATTGTGTTGTTATTGTTATTCATTTTTATTGTATATATTGTGTACAGGGAAAATATGATGATACCTTACCTATACACAGATTAAAATTATAATATAAGCACACGAAAATAGCCCCCGAAAAGAATTATCCGAGAGTAAACGTAAAGAACAATCTACATTAGAAATGCAGATTGCTTACAACACAATATCCGATTGGTTTGTTTTCTTCATGCGAGCGAAGGTAGTGAATTATTTTATGCCATGCAAATTCAGCTTTGAATTTAGGTCGAGTATGCCTGGGCATTTCAGCCCAAACCTACTCGACCCAATCGTAAAAAGTTTATTTTCAATGATTTGTGTTTGTAGAAATAGAATGGTATCTTTGAACTGAAGATAAAGGCAGACACAATCCCGACAAGGGAAGCCAAATGTCCTTTGAAAAAAGTACCTAATTCGTATCCATCAAAAGATTGAGGTACGCTAAAATATTGATTTTAAGACTTGTGAACTGCTCGATTCAAGTCCCGAGCGGAACCGAGGAAAGTGCCGCTTCCACAGCTTATAGAGCACATCTATTTCAAGCGGTTCAAGCGTGAGAAACCGGAAACGGTCAAGCCGCTGAAACAGATTCTGAAGGAAATGGAGACCAAGAAGAAGCTGCAAAAAGAGAAAAAGGAGGAACGGAGGAAACAGCGTGCCCTCTCTTCCGATTCCGCAGCAGAGTAAACAGCGTTCACATGACATGAAGCGAAGTCTGAAAGCCGTCCGGTTTTCAGGCTTCGCTTTTTTGGTGATTCGAACCAATTGTCGCTTTTTCATTCCTCATGAAGAGTGCCCGTTTTTATTTTCTGTTTTTCCCATCCTTCCCTGCCCAAAATCCTCTTTTTTATCGTTTGGAAAATCCTTGCTGATGTAACGTGATGACATACGATGACACGCATCGTAAGGTTTGTAAATCAATGAATTAAACGCTATATATTCGCTGTCGAAATGATTTTTTGTTTCACCAATTAAAATTTTCGACACATGAAAAAAAGATTCTTTTCGGCAGCTTTCATGCTGCTTGCGACAGTCGGGGCTTTCGCCCAGGGTAACGGTATCGGCGGCATTACGGAAGCCACCAACATGGTCACTTCCTACTTCGACCCCGGCACCAAGTTGATTTACGCCATCGGAGCCGTCGTCGGCCTGATCGGGGGCGTGAAGGTCTATTCCAAGTTCTCCTCGGGCGACCCTGACACCTCGAAGACCGCCGCGAGCTGGTTCGGCGCATGTATCTTCCTTATCGTGGCCGCTACCATCTTACGCTCATTCTTCCTGTAACATGGCGAAGTATCCGGTCAACAAGGGGATAGGCCGCAGCCCGGAGTTCAAAGGGCTCAAGAGTCAGTACCTGTTCATCTTCGCGGGCGGGCTGCTCGCCCTGTTCGTGGTGTTCGTCATCATGTACATGGTGGGTATCGACCAGTGGGTCTGCATCGGTTTCGGTGTCGTTTCCGCTTCGGTGCTTGTCTGGGCGACATTCCGAATGAACGCGAAGTACGGCGAATGGGGGCTTATGAAACTCCACGCGCTGCGTAGCCATCCCCGCTACATCATCAACCGGAGGAAGTTCCTTCGGTTGATTTCTCCAACCGCAAAAAAAGGAAAAGTATGAGAAATGTAATGAAAACAGCAACGCTGGAAAGCAAATTCCCGTTGCTCTCGGTGGAGCACGGATGCATCGTCAGCAAGGACGCGGACATTACCGTGGCTTACAAGGTGGAGCTGCCTGAACTCTTCACGCTCACGAAGGCGGAATACGAGGCCGTCCACTCGACCTGGGCGAAAGCGGTCAAGGTGCTGCCGAACTACAGCATCGTGCACAAGCAGGACTTCTTTATCGAGGAAAGCTACCGTCCCGACATTTGCAAGGACGACCTGAGTTTTCTCAGCCGCAGCTTCGAGCGGCATTTCAACGAACGCCCGTATTTGCAGCACACCTGCTACCTGTTCCTGACCAAGACGACTAAGGAACGCAACCGCACGACCAGCAGCTTCAACGCCCTCACGCGGAATTTCATCATCCCGAAGGAAATGACGGACAGGGAGACCATCACCCGTTTCATGGAGAGCTGTGAGCAGTTCGAGCGTATCGTCAACGACAGCGGTCTCCTTCGCATGACACGCCTGACGGATGAGGAAATCACGGGAACGGACACCTCTGCGGGAATCATCGAGAAATACTTCTCGCTCTCGCAGGAGGACACCGCCTGCTTGCAGGACCTGTCACTCGGTGCCGGGGAGATGAAGATAGGCGACAACTACCTCTGCCTGCACACCCTTTCCGACCCGGAGGACCTGCCCTCAAACGTGGCTACCGATTGCCGCTACGAACGGTTGTCCACCGACCGGAGCGACTGCCGCCTCTCCTTCGCCGCGCCGATAGGCATCCTGCTCACATGCAACCATGTCGTGAACCAGTACCTCTTCATCGACGATTCGGCGGAGAGCCTGCGCAAGTTCGAGCAGACCGCGAGGAACATGCACTCGCTTTCCCGTTACAGCCGTTCCAACCAGATCAACCGCGAATGGATCGAGGAATACCTGAACGAGGCGCACAGCAAGGGGCTGACTTCTATCCGGGCACACTGCAACGTCATGGCATGGAGCGACGACCGGGAGAAACTCAAACGCATCAAGAACGATGTCGGCAGCCAGCTGGCACTCATGGAGGCGAAGCCGCGCCACAACACGGTAGATGTCCCGACGCTGTTCTGGGCGGCGATACCCGGCAATGCCGGTGATTTCCCGTTCGAGGAGAGTTTCCACACCTTCATCGAGCAGGCGTTGTGCCTGTTCATCGGGGAAACGTCCTACAAGGATTCGCTATCGCCGTTCGGCATCCGCATGGTGGACCGGCTGACGGGCAAGCCCGTTCATCTGGATATTTCCGACCTGCCGATGAAGAACGGTACAATCACGAATAGGAATAAATTTATACTCGGACCCTCCGGTTCGGGCAAGTCTTTCTTCACCAACCACATGGTGCGCCAATATTATGAACAAGGGACCCACGTGCTTTTGGTGGATACCGGAAATTCCTATCAGGGACTGTGCAACCTTATCCACGCGAGGACACACGGCGAGGACGGCATCTACTTTACCTACAAGGAGGAAGACCCGATTGCCTTCAACCCTTTCTACGTGGAGGACGGCGTGTTCGACATCGAGAAAAAGGAATCCATCAAGACGCTCATCCTGACCCTTTGGAAACGTGACGACGAACCGCCCACGAGAGCCGAGGAGGTGGCACTGTCCAATGCCGTGAACCTCTTTTTGGCGAATATCCGCAAGGACAGGAGCATCAAGCCCTCCTTCAATAGTTTTTACGAGTTCATCCGTGACGAGTATCAGGACATCCTGAAGGAAAAGCGCACCCGCGAGAAGGATTTCGATGTATTCAACTTCCTGAACGTGCTTGAACCTTACTACCGGGGCGGCGAGTATGACTACCTTCTGAACAGCGACAAGCAGCTTGATTTACTCGGTAAACGTTTCATTGTATTTGAGTTAGACAATATCAAGGACAACAAGGTACTGTTCCCGATTGTGACCATCATCATCATGGAAACCTTCATCAACAAGATGAGGAAGTTGAAAGGTGTCCGTAAGATGATATTGCTGGAAGAAGCCTGGAAAGCCATCAGCAAGGAGGGCATGGCGGAATATCTGAAGTATCTCTTTAAGACCGTCAGAAAGTTCTTTGGCGAGGCCGTTGTCGTCACGCAGGAGGTCGAGGACATTATTTCTTCACCGATTGTCAAAAGTACCATCATCAACAACAGTGACTGCAAGATTCTCCTTGACCAGCGCAAGTACATGAACAAGTTCGATGAGATACAGGCATTGCTCGGTCTGACCGACAAGGAACGTGCGCAGATCCTTTCCATCAACATGGCGAATAATCCTTCCCGAAAGTACAAGGAAGTGTGGATTGGTCTGGGCGGTACGCAGTCGGCGGTCTATGCCACCGAGGTATCGCTTGAGGAATATTATTGCTACACGACTGAGGAAACGGAAAAGCTGGAACTGTTCCGTCTTTCCGAAAAGTTGGGCGGCAATATCGAGCTTGCCATCAAGCAGTTGGCAGAGAGCAAACGTGAGAAAAACATTTTATAAACCATCTAAAAATCACAAGTATGTATAGCGATTTGGAATCAGACCAAAGGAAACGCGAGGAAGTCATTTCGTCCCTTTATTGGTCATTGATGCAGAATTGGGACATTCCGAAATCCATTTGTGACCATTACGGATTTACAGAGGATTACCGGCTGTTCCATCAACTTGAAGAGTTGGAGCCTGCTGAATACAAGCGGAAAAGAGAAACCGGTGAAGTTCCCGACATCCTGGAAGTAGATGCAAGGCTGACCCGCACAGTCGAAAAGGTCTTTGAGAGTTTGTGCGGTAAACCTCCTGCACCGTATCTCGACAAGATGAACGAGGAACTGGAGAAGTTGGGACAGATTGCCGCCTTGCCGGATTCCGTCCATGACATCCTCCATATCACTCCTGCCTTTCTCGCCAAGTACGGCATAGACAAAAATGCCTCCGCCACGGAACGCTCCTGTCAAGCGGAGAAAGCATACCGGGAACTGGATGCCCGGTTTGTGAAGATGACAGGCCGCAGACCGTATGCCGATGAGTTTTTCGCTTCCATCAGGCAAGGGAAGGAAAAAACGGTAGCGGTGGACCGTCCGAAGCAGGTGCACAAACCGATTCTCCGCAACCCGCCGTCCAAGGGGCGAAAAATGGGACTTTGAATTTCAACAGAATTTTATTCACCAATTAAAACAGAAACATCATGAAAAAGAAAATCCTCATGCTGTGTATGGGCTGCTTCTTCGTCAGCCTCACAGCGAAAGCGCAATGGGTCGTAAGCGACCCCGGCAATCTTGCACAAGGCATCATCAATGCCGCCAAGAACATCGTTCACACGTCTTCCACCGCGGGCAACATGCTCAACAATTTTCAGGAGACCGTGAAGATTTACAAACAAGGCAAGGAGTATTATGACGGCCTGCGCAAAGTCAAGAACCTTGTCCGTGACGCTCGTAAAGTACAGCAGACCATCCTCATGGTCGGCGACATCACGGACATCTACGTGAACAGTTTCGAGCGTATGCTCAGTGACCCTTATTTCACGCCGGAAGAACTGAGTGCCATTGCAATCGGTTACACGAAACTGCTGGAAGAGAGCGCACATCTGCTGAACGACCTGAAAACGGTGGTCAACGAGAACGGACTCTCGATGAACGACAAGGAACGGATGGATATCATCGACCGCTGCTACACCGACATGCTGCAATACCGCAGTCTGGTGCAGTATTATACCAACAAGAACATCGGAGTTTCCTACCTGCGTGCCAAGAAGCGGAACGACCTGGACCGCGTGATGGCCCTTTACGGCTCACCGAATGAACGCTACTGGTAATTCCTAATCCGATTCGCTTATGGTATTGTTGGCAATAAATTTCGACAACCTGCATCAGATCCTGCAAAACCTCTACACGGATATGATGCCGCTCTGCTCGCAGATGACGGGCGTGGCGAAAGGGCTCGCGGGACTTGGCGCCCTGTTCTACGTGGCTTACCGGGTATGGCAGTCATTGGCAAGAGCGGAACCCGTGGATGTCTTTCCTCTCCTCCGTCCGTTCGCGTTGGGATTATGTATCATGTTTTTCCCGACTATTGTGCTGGGTACGCTGAACAGTGTTATGTCGCCCATCGTGAAAGGGACGCACTCGATACTGGAATCACAGACCTTCGACATGAACGAGTACCGGGCGCAGAAGGACAGGCTGGAGTTCGAGGCGATGAAGCGCAATCCCGAAACGGCCTACCTGGTCGACAAGGAATCCTTCGACAACAAGTTGGATGAATTGGGTGCGCTGGACGCGATAGAGGCCTGTGGGATGTACATAGACCGTGCGATGTATAACATGAAGAAGGCGGTGCAGAATTTCTTCCGCGAACTGCTGGAACTCATGTTCAATGCTGCCGCCCTTGTCATCGACACACTGCGGACATTCTTTCTGATCGTGCTTTCGATTCTTGGACCGATTTCGTTTGCTCTGTCCTGCTGGGACGGTTTCCAGGCCTCACTCAGCCAGTGGTTCGTTCGCTATATCAGCATCTACTTATGGCTTCCGGTGAGTGACCTCTTCAGCAGCGTTCTGGCACGGATACAGGTATTGATGCTCCAGCAGGACATCGAACAGCTTTCCGACCCGAACTTCATCCCGGACGGCTCCAACGGGGTCTACATCACTTTCCTAATTATCGGAATCATCGGGTATTTCACCATCCCGACCGTGGCCAACTGGATTATCCAGGCAGGAGGCGGTGCAGGCAATTACGGCAAGAACGTGACCCAGACGGCATCCAAGACGGGTTCCGTGGTGGCAGGAGCCGGCGGTGCAGCGGTGGGCAATATCGCAGGAAGGCTTATCAAATAGTAATAACCATCTTAAAACGACATTGGAATGGAATTCAAATCATTAAAGAACATCGAAACCAGTTTCAGACAACTGCGCCTGTTCGGTATCGTCTATCTCTGCGCGTGTACCCTGCTTGTGGGATATTCGGTGTGGAAGGCATACGGCTTTGCCGAGGCGCAGAGGCAGAAAATCTACGTGCTGGACGAGGGGAAGTCGCTCATGCTCGCCCTCTCGCAGGACTTGGAACAGAACCGCCCCGTGGAGGCGAGGGAGCATGTCAGACGCTTCCATGAACTCTTTTTCTCGCTTGCTCCTGACAAGGGCGCGATTGAGGGCAACATCCAGCGTGCCATGTTCCTGTGTGACCGCTCCGCGTATGCCCATTACCGGGACTTGGCGGAACAGGGCTACTACAACCGGGTCATTTCCGGCAACATGAGCCAGCGCATCGGGATTGACAGCGTGAAATGCGACTTCAATACCTACCCGTATGAGGTGGTGACGTATGCCCGCCTTTCCATCATCCGGGAGAAGAGCGTGACGGAGCGCAGCCTCGTCACACGCGGCAGGCTGCTCAACTCCACCCGCAGTGACAACAACCCGCACGGTTTCATCCTCGAAGCCTTCCGTGTGGTGGAGAACAGGGACATAAGAGTGTATGACCGTTAAATTTTGAATGTATGAAAAAGATGCTTGTAAAAATCAAGGACTTGGCCGAAGAAAAACTGCGCGGTATCTGCGCCGGGCTGAGTCCTGAAAAGAGAGTGATAACCATCGTCGTGCTGACCGTCCTGTTCGCGCTTGGGAATTTCTACATGATTTTCCGCGCCATATACGACATTGGACGGGAGGATGCCAAACGTGAGGTCATCGAGATAACCCCGCTGGATATCCCGGACTTTGTTCCGGCGGACACCCTTACGGACAGTAAAATCCGCGAGATGGAAGAGTTTTTTTACCAATTCAACAAATGAGACAATGAGTAACGATGCGAACAAATTGAAACAGCGGCAGGAAATCAGGAAATACCTGGTCTTTGCCGGAATGTTCCTCCTGTTCATCGGCTGTATGTGGCTGATTTTCGCCCCGTCCAAGGAGGACAGGCTGAAGGAGGAAAGGAACGCCGGTTTCAACTCCGAACTGCCCGATCCGAGAGGGGCGGGTATCGAAGCGGACAAGATTGCCGCCTACGAGCAGGCGGACATGAAACGCAGGCAGGATGAGAAGATGCGCACGCTGGAGGATTTCTCCGCGTTTACCAACGGAAACAGGCAGGATGAGACAATCAGCCCTGTCGTGGAAATACCGCAGGAAAGTGAACCGGAAAATGTATCCTATCATGGCAGCGGAAACCGTAGGAACGGAGCCGTTTCCTCGTCCACGTCCGCCTACAACGACATCAATGCCACGCTCGGCAGTTTCTATGAGACACCGAGAGAAGACCCCGAAAAGGAGGCGTTGAAAGCCGAGGTGGAACAGTTGAAGCAGGCTGCCGCGGTACAACAACCCGTACAGATGACCTACGATGAGCAGGTAGCATTGCTGGAGAAATCCTACGAATTGGCGGCCAAGTATACGCCGGGCAAGGATGGCGCAGGTACGGGAGAACGGGAAGAAGCAGAGCCTGTTTCCAACGGTCGGAAGGCGAAAGCCGTTCCCGTGGGACAGGTCTCCACACCGGTGGTGTCATCGCTTCCGCAACCCGTCAGTGATTCCGTACTGTTGGCACGGATGGCACAGACCGGATATGCTGGATTCCATACCGCCGTGGGAAAGACGGCTGACGGGCATACGAGGAATACCATCCGTGCCTGCGTGCATGGTGACCAGACCATAAGAAGCGGGCAGAGCGTTAGGTTAAGGCTTTTGGAACCGATGCGTGTCGGCAGGTATGTCCTTCCACGCAACTCCCTTGTCACGGGCGAGGGGCGCATACAAGGCGAAAGGCTCGGCATTGGAATCATACAGGTGGAGCACGACGGCATCATCATTCCCGTGGAGCTTGCCGTGTATGACAATGACGGACAGGAGGGCATCTTCATTCCCGGCTCGATGGAAGCGAATGCCGCCAAGGAGGTAGCGGCCAACTTGGGACAAAACCTTGGCACGAGCATATCCATCACCAACCAGTCAGCCGGAGACCAGCTGCTCTCCGAACTCGGCAGGGGTGCCATACAGGGAGTGTCGCAATACATATCCCGGAAGATGCGGGAGGAAAAAGTACACCTCAAATCCGGTTATACCCTGATGCTTTACCAGAACGATAATCAATAACCCATTAAAATTCACAAAGTATGAAAAAGATTTTTGTAATGTTTGCCCTCATGACGGGCGCAGTGAGTGCTTTTGCACAGAATGCAGCCGATTCTATATCGGCAGAAACAGGCAGAGTCACAATGACCAGGGAACTCTATCCCGGGCAGGAGGATGGCGACCTCTACCACGGTCTGACCCGGAAGCTCACCTTTGACAGGATGGTTCCCCCGTATGGGCTGGAAGTGACCTACGACAAGACCACGCACATCATTTTCCCCTCCGCCGTCCGCTATGTGGACCTCGGTTCCCCGAATCTTGTGGCGGGAAAGGCCGACGGTGCGGAGAATGTTATCCGCGTAAAGGCGGTGGTCAGGAATTTCCGTGACGAGACGAACATGTCGGTCATCACCGAAAGCGGCAGTTTCTACACGTTCAATGTCAAGTATGCGGACGAGCCGTTGTTGCTGAACATCGAGATGAAGGACTTCATCCATGACGGCAGCAAGGTGAACCGTCCGAACAACGCGCTTGACATATATCTAAAGGAACTGGGCAGTGAATCCCCCAAACTCGTGCAACTGATCAACAAGAGTATCCACAAAGAGAACAAACGCCATGTCAAGCACATCGGTAGCAAGGCTTTCGGCATCCAGTACCTCCTGCGCGGTATTTATACCCATAACGGGCTGCTCTATTTCCACACGCAGGTACGCAACCAGTCGAATGTGCCTTTCGAGGTGGATTTCGTGACGTTCAAGATTGTGGATAAGAAGGTAATGAAGCGTACAGCCATCCAGGAGCAGATTGTTTTTCCTCTCAGAGCCTATAACTATGCCACTTTGGTAGCTGGAAATAAGGACGAACGTACCATGTTCACTTTTGACAAGTTCACCATCCCTGCCGGTAAGGTGCTGGTCGTGGAACTGAACGAGAAAAGCGGCGGGCGTCACCAGTCGTTCACCGTGGAGAGCGAGGACATCGTGAGAGCCAAAGTGATCAACGAACTTAAAGTGAAGTAGCCATGCGTAAGGTCATCTATATGTTAGTAGCGGTCGTATCGCTTGCCCTGTTTTCAGGGCAGGCATACGCCCAACGCTGTCTCCCCGGCATGAAAGGCGTGGAGCTGCGGGGCGGATTTGCGGAAGGCTCGAAATCACCCTTGAACCATTATGCGGGATTCGCGGTATCGGGATATACCAAGAAAGCCAACCGCTGGATTGTCGGTGCGGAATACCTGTTGAAGAATTACGAGTACCGTAACGTGTCCGTTCCTCGTGCGCAGTTCACTGCCGAGGGTGGGTACTATCTGAAATTCCTGTCCGACCCTTCCAAAACACTGTTCCTTTCCATCGGCGGCTCGGCTTTGGCCGGTTACGAAACCGTGAATTGGGGGAATAAGATGTTGTATGACGGCTCGAAGTTGCTCGCCAAGGATGCCTTTATCTATGGCGGGGCGATAACACTGGAGCTTGAAACCTATGTCACGGACCGTATCGTGCTGCTTGCCAGCGTCCGGGAACGCGCCATGTGGGGAGGTTCATTATCCGTGTTCACTATGCAATTCGGGCTGGGCGTGAAATTTATCATCAATTAAAACATCACGGCTTATGAATATAGAAGATATAAGGAAGATTCCCATTACGGATTTTCTGGCACGGATGGGACATGAGCCGACGGCCCGGAAAGGGAATGAATGGTGGTATTCCGCCCCTTATCGGGAAGAACGGACACCGTCGTTCAGGGTGAATATTCTAAAGAATGTGTGGCAGGACTTCGGCATCGGGCGTGGCGGGGATATATTCTCGCTTGCAGGAGAAATCATTGGCAGCGGTGATTTCAAGTCGCAGGCTAAATTCATTTCGGAATCATTGGGTGGTATTGTTCCGGAAATAGTTTTCCGTCCGAAAGAAAAATGTTTCGACACCACACCTGGTGAAGAGAATTGCTTCGTGAATGTACGCATTGAGCCATTGAACAACAAAATCCTGCTCAATTATCTGAAAGAGCGTGGCATTTGCAGCGATGTGGCATTGCCGAACTGTGAGGAAGTCAGATATACCTTGCATGGCAAGCGGTACTTCTCCATCGGATTCAGGAACATCAGCGGTGGGTATGAGTTGCGCAGCCGCCTGTTCAAGGGCAGTATGTCGCCGAAGGACATATCGCTCATCGACAACGGTTCGGACACCTGTAACATTTTCGAGGGGTTCATTGACTATCTCTCATGGATGGTGCTCGGCCTGGGATGCGGCGATGACTACCTCGTGCTGAACTCGGTGGCTTTATTGGAACGCTCGTATGGTTTCCTTGACAAGTACGACCGGGTCAATTGTTACCTGGACCGTGACGAAGCGGGGCGAAGGACACTGGAAGCCCTCCGCAAACGCTACGGCAACAAGATAGAGGACTGTTCTTCCCTGTACAAGGGATTCAAGGATTTGAACGAATACCTGCAATATTGGGAAGGAATTATTGAACAATAGAAAAACCATTAAAATGACAATGAACATGAAAAAGAAAAATAAGATGAACGCGTTTGCCGCTATCTTTTCGGCAATGCTTGCGACTGTAGTAGCAATAGCCCTGGTATCCTGTGACAATGATTTGGATGTGCAGCAGGGATATCCCTTCACAGTGGAGACGATGCCAGTACCCAAACGTATCGTGAAAGGCGAGACCGTGGAAATACGGTGCGAACTCAAGCGTGAGGGCCGGTTCTCCGATGCACGGTACACCGTCCGTTATTTCCAGCCTGACGGCAAAGGCTCGCTCCGCATGGACGACGGGATGGTGTTGCTGCCCAACGACCGTTATCCGCTTGACAGGGAGGTGTTCCGGCTGTACTACACTTCCGAGTGCGAGGACCAACAGAGTATTGACATATATTTCGAGGACAACAGTGCCCCTGCACAATTATTCCTGCTTAGTTTTGATTTCAACAACGAGAAAAAGGATGACGCAGAAGATGATACGGGAGGAACCGGCAGAATTCCCCGAACCGGTGGGGAACTTGTGAAAAATCCTTTGGTGAACATTGAAACGGTTACGGTATGCGAGTGATTGTAGCGGCTATATGCCTGATTCTAACCTGTAACTGTCTGGCGGCTCATCCACGGGGAGGCGGTGGCTCGCCTCCCACTGCCACGGAAATCCCGGATTCGCTTTTCGAGCAGGCCATCGCCTGCATCAAGCGGTTCGAGGGTTGGCATGGAAAACATCTGCCTTATGTGGGCTGGGGTCACAAACTTTTGCCGGGAGAGACGTTCAGACCGGATATGAGCAAGGCACAGGCGGATTCATTGCTCAGAGCGGATTTGAGGAAACTGTGCAGGATGTGCAGCCGTTTCGGAAAGGATGCCCTTTTAGTCGCCACCTTGTCTTATAATGTGGGATATTACCGTGTGGTCGGCTATGGCAAGATACCCAAGAGCAGGCTTATTCAAAAGTTGGAAGCCGGGGACAGGGACATTTACAACGAGTATGTCTCATTCCGGTGCTACAAGGGGAAAGTGGTACCGAGCATTGAACGGAGAAGAAAAGTGGAATATATGCTACTGTTTAAGAAGTAAAAAAGAAGAGGGAGAATCATTCGGCATCAGACCGCCAGGTTCTCCCTCTTTTGTGATTTCAATGGAATCCATCCGTTCAGCCTACCGGTATGGCGTCCATGATTTCCGCTTCTTCTGGCAGGCGTGACAGCAATAGCTCCGCCATCGCCCCGTTCTGCGGAATCAAAGCCGGAAAGTCCGTCTTACCAGGTTTGTATATCTCCGTAGCGACATTGTAAAGATCCCAGGCGGTAATCTGTCCCTTTGTCATTACCAGCTTCAGCACCTCTTCCGTGAATACCGATATCTGCCCCTGATTCAAGGGATAGGTCTCCACGGTGGAGGAAAGGTTCTTGTCCGCGCTGTCGTGGGAAACACGCAATGCCGTCAACAGTCCTATATACATATATATTTCTTCCAAAGGGATAACTCTGCGTTTCAATCTCTGTATCCGTTCGATGTCCTCGTTCATGTTCACCTCGAAGTTTGCCATCCAGCCATCCACGGTGTCGAACAACTCTTCTGTAGTCACCTTTTTCTTTCCATAATTACATACGCTTCTTTCCGGAGAAAGGATGCACTGGTTATGGCAGATTTTCACACAAGGGCCTATGGCCGCCTGTACCCCGTCCTGGTGGTAGGCTACGACAAGCGTGGTCGTCAGCTCGTCGGTTTCCCAGTCCTTGATGCGGATGGTGGTGAAGATACGGCGGAGTATATGCGCTTCCACCGCCTTTTCCCCGTGGATTTGTTCCACTTGCGGGAGTATGCTCACGCCGGGTTGTGTCTTGTTCCTGTTTTGTGCGGCGAAGATTTCCTCCACCTCGTAGTCAAGGTTGTGCTTTTCACAGATATCCATCATGCGCTGGATGACCTGGTAATGGTAGATGCCCTGTACCGGATTGTTGTAAATGTCATTCTCCTTGTAGGTACGCTGTAATGTCTCGAAGTCCATCACTTCGATTCCGTTCTGCTGGAAATCAAACTGCTGTTGTCTTTCCAATACTGCCAGATTTGCCATAATCTTGAAGTTTATTAAGTTAATACTATGTTGATGTTACTTTTCCTTTTGTTCCGGTCAGGTATGTATCTGCCATCCGTGGAACGGTTCCAGTGTGACGGCAAAAGACCTGTCCGGTATTCCGTGATAAAGCAGGCCTCCCACGATGCCGGTTCTTCCATCGGGATAGCGTTGCGTGAAGCCGAACGAATACGGGGCATGGTCGTAGTAGAGCGATATTTCATTGGGATGGTCGGGATTCTTCTCCCAGCTTTCCAGCCTGTCCAGGCACTTCTGGAACGAGGTGTCGCCGATGGACTCGGCATAGCGCTTTACATTCTCGAAATGTTCTTCATTCAGGATTTTCATGACTTTTGCATTTTATCTGTTAAACACGTCCGGCTCCGGGAGCCGGTATTTTTATTTCTCGCCTGCCTGACTGTCCCGTGTCCGCATCCGGCAAGGTTTGGCGAAAGAAAATACCGCAGCAGCGGCGAGGATGATTTTCTTTCAGCCAACCCCGAAGGGACCTGACCTTGCAGGATACACAGGACACGGGGCTACCTTTGCAGGGTGGGAAATAAAATAATAGCCCCGTTGTTGCCTGTTTTGTCAGATACGATTCAATTTTTGCATGGATTCCATCTCAGAACGGATTTCATGTTCCAATGCCGTGTATTTTTCCTTTTTCATACGCAGTTTTTCACGAAACCCTACCAGCTGTTCATCTGTATTTTCATCAAAGAACAGGTTGTTTGTACGCTGGTATTGGATATACTCACGTTCTTTACGCTCCGCGATGGAGATTTGGGCTTTGGCTGCTGACAGTCTTGACAGTGAGGAGTTGAAATTGGTACGCAGTCCGGTACGTCTGTCATAATAGCTGTAATAGGTATTGATTTGCCTTTTGGGGTACAGGCATTGCAACCGGGCTTCACGCCAGCGGACTACCCAACGGTAACGCTTGTGCAGTTCCCTCGGAAGGTCATACGAATGAAGCCGGATTGGATTGCCGGCTTCATCCTTGCATTCGATGGAAATGAATACCCAGCGTTCAACCCGCAGTTCACGCTCGGCACGTGCCAGTTCCCTGGCATATTCCATCCAGTCGTCCATTCGTTCCTGTGCCATATCGAGAAAGGTCAGCTTTCGGTAATTGTTTCCAGAAATGTCAGGTAAGCGGCAATAGCCTTGTGGCAGCCGGAAAAATCAGGCGTGCGACAACCGCGTTTCTTGTAGAAACGAATGCTCCCGGACTTATTCAACCCGCATACATGACGGTTCAATGTCCCTTTGGTCCGTATATGGATTTCAAAGCCGTCCCGTTTGGTTATTTCAAGGAACATATTTGCCGGGATGTATTCCCCGTTCAGAAACTTTTGTTTCTCCTCGTCAAGTTCCTGTTGCCACTTCGCTTCCTCCAGCCTGCGTTTCTCCTCTTCCTGTTCTTTTTGCTCCTGCCGTCTTTGTTCCTGTTTCTTCCGGTACGCTTCACGGGCTTGCAGCAAAGGAACTGTGTCAAGTCCGAGTTCTTCAAAAACACGGATCGACAAAAGGGAGACATGGTTCCCGTTTTCCGCATCCTGAAGCATATTCGCAATCCAGTTTTTGCAATACTTGACAAGTTTTTCTTTTTGTTCCTCCCTTCCAAGCATTTCCCTGGAATACTGCCCGCAAGAGAAATAGATGTTTTCAACCTTGCAGACCACATGGAAATAATCATAGTTTTCATTCCCGTATTCGTTCTTGTCCGATAACGAGAGATAGATGTTTTCCGCATACGCTTCCAGTTCCATGTACGGAGCCACGACGGTATTTCCGTCAAACTTGTATTTCAATACTTTCGCTTTCATGATTCATTCTTGTTTTGACATTTCGAGTTGTCTCAGTTGGTTTGTATTCGCCTTGCCTGCCATGCCTGATGTGCAATAATGACCTCTTCGCGTTCTTGTTCCAGCAAAGTCTTCGTCTCCGGGGTATATCCGAGGAATTGGATGTATCCGCCATTATACCCTGTGAGTCTGCACCGCATTCCGGCCTGTTCTAATTTGTCAATCCGCTTTTGCGCGGTTTTGGCACTTGAATACTCTTTCGGCCAGAAATAATGCTCGCCTTGTGAGCCGTAATGGTCTTCCCCGAGTATCATCTCGCCGATATGCCTCCTGTGTTCGATGAAACCGAACCGTGCCGTACCCAATGCCTGCCGCAGGGCCTTGTGCGCCGTACCTTCGGGGTGCTTGAACACTTCCTGCTTCTCCTTTCCCTTGCAGGCGAGTTTCGGCAATTCCACCTTGTAAGGTTTCCGGTAGCTGCCTATGCCCAATGTCAGGTAGAAATTGGTGTGGAAATAGTCCGTCATGGCATTGCTGTCATCGAAGTTGTACGACATGACAAAGTCGCAGACATTCATCATCACCTCCTTCGCACGGTCTGTAAGGTCAGGATTCCACTCTATGTTGTAGTGGTTGATGGTGTCCTGCACCTTGCCGGATTCCTTGGTGAACGCCTCGAAGTCCGCGCTCATCAGCTTGATGTAAATGGAATTGTAATTCTCCCGTCTGACGGAGAACCTGTATCTGGGATAGGTTTCCTTGAGCCAGGTCCGCACCAGTTCCACAATCTCGGGAGCGTGCTGTCCCTTGTAATTGCGGCCTTTCCACCGGTATTCGTTATATACATACTCGGCATATTCCTTTGCCGTGGCCCCGGAATAGTCATATTCGTAGCCGGTGGTGTCAGCGGACATATTAGTGGAGTCCTTCCACACGTCATAAAGTTTTTCAAACTCGACGTTCACCTGCTGCATGACGGCAGTGTCACCACCCTTGTCCGGGTGGTGCTGCAATGCCAGACGGCGGTACTCTTTCTTCAAGTCCGCCAGACTGTGTATGTTCTGAAAATAAGTCATAACCGTAAGTTTTTATGCCCCTGCAAGGCGATTGATAAAATATTCCTGATAGTCGAGGTCGAGACCGAGATTGCTGCAAGCGAGTTCAATGTCGCCTTCCCTCAAATCATCCACATCCTGTAATTCGTGCAGGTATTGAAGTTCGGAATCCAGATACTCCTGCGCTTCTGTCTTGTCGCAACTGCATGAGTTGCAGATTAAGTCAATGATATTTTCTCCCATATTATTCATTGTTAGAGGTATGTTTGTTATAGACATTTCGCTTTCCGTCGTAATCCAGATTATACCACCATTTATCGGTAGCACCGGCAAATGTCTGTGAACTATTGTTGGAAAGATAATCCGTTTCTTTCAGTCCTGTAATGCCTTCCAAAGTCCTGATGTCATTGCCGGTCCACCAACTTTGCATTATCTGCTTGAATTCTTCCAACGAACAGAAGTCAACATTCTCCTCACATTCTTCACACCATTTGCCATCACAATCATGTGCCGTATCGCAGATATACATTTCTGTATTCGCATCTATCCAGGCCTGTGTCTCCACTTGCCTTGAACCACATTCTTCGCATACCAGAACTTTAGAATCATCAGGCTCTTTTCTAAAAGCCTTGCCGTCATAAAGCGATACGGCACGTTCCACCAGCAAAGTCCGGCTGCATTCCGATAATTCGGTATAGAACCGTTCCGCCGCACCATAAATGGAATTTTCAGCCTGTGCGTTCCATTTTTCCCAAAAGTGCAGGTAGTCACCTCCGAACACGACTTTACATTCCTCCTTGCTCCATGCGTTCCACATATAGTAGAAGAAGCTGGAGACTGCATTTTCTGCGTGGTATTTCATGATTTTTCAGTTTCAGGTTCAACATTTTCTTTGCCTTCCAATTGCCTCCATACGACATCATACATTTCGTGGAGCCAGTCGATGTTCCTCGTTCCGAGTTCAAACGGACTGTGACATTCCACTTCATAACCGCTCTCTTTCTCCTCGGCAAAAACGGTCAGGCTGTTTTCCGTTACCCGAAGTCCTGTTACCATACATTCATACGGATCACCGTTCTTACTGAACCATATCACCCAGACCGGGTCGTATCCATCATCTTCAGGGAACCGTATCTCGGTCATGCAGTGTGCTTGAAGCAATTGTCGTATCGCTTCAATGATATCCGCTCGTAATTCCTCAATTCTCCCGCTAAAATCAATGGATGCCGAAGTCCCTTTCCCGTTTCGTTGAGCCACAGAAAGAATCTGTGTGTCGGGGTGAACCCCGAAATTCCAGTCTACATCTTCATCATCGAGAGTAGTGTGGATATTGCCGCCCAGAACCAGCCCACAGTCCTCAGACACCATTTGTCTTGCTTCATCGTGGTCTTCAGCCACTACCGTGTAAGTGCCCTCGAAGGCATACCTTACTCTTACATCATACTTTGCCATAATTCTTATGATTTGATTGTTTGTAATTGATTTAACATTAAGAGACTATGCTGACAGGATTGTTGAAAAATGAATCGTCCACGCCATACACATGCTGTATGGAATAGTCGTACTTGGATCGTTCATCGTCCAGACGGAAACGGAAGCCGTTACAGCCTTTGACTTCCAGCTTGAGCTTCACATCTTGTTTCAGTTCCATTTCAAGCAGGCTTCCGCCGCCATACGTGGAACTGAACAGCCCGCAACAGTTCCCTTTGGGGATAATGACCTCTTTCAGCGAGAAGTCTGCATCATACAACTCTTTCAGACTTACCTTTCCGATATAGGTCAGCAGGTTCGCACCGCAACAGGAATTGATAAGTTCCTCGTAGAATTGCTCGTATGAGACCTGTTCTTTCCCGTTCCTGCTTTTCCGGTTCGGGAAACGCCCGTAAACTTTGTAGCCGTGGCTCGTCAGCAGTTTCTTTACTTGCGCCGGATTGAGGTTCAGGCTGTCTACCATGTCCCCGAAATAGGATTCCTCGTAACTGTAACCGCCCTGCGATTCAAACCAGTTGGAGTTGATGCAGTCGTAGTCGGAAAGCATCTCCACCCGGATGGGAATGTCATCCGTGTACCTTATCAGGTCTTTCACTACGTCCGAATCGTTCCTGCTGTAAATCTCGTCCCGGATTGCATCCTCATGTTCATCGAAAAAGGCATCGACCTCGTGTTCGTCAAAGTCGTTGAATACAAAGCATTCTTCTTTCAGCTTTTCCATAATCCCATGAACAGCTTCATATTCCGCATCGCCATACCATTCGCCCGCCTTTTCCCACAGGCAATCGCAATTCCGCCTGTCCAGACATTTCCGGATGATGTCAAGGTGGTTGTCAAGGTTGTCGTTATAATCCGTCCATACCAGCGTGTAGGATGGTTCCATGAGGGATTTCACGAAATCCAACGTAAGCGTTCTCTGTTCTTCCATTTTTCTTTACCTGTGTACGGCAGGGTTCTGTTTCCCGTACATACCGTTATAAATGACAGAAGCGACCTTCCGGCCGCCTCCGTATTACTATTACCCATACAGTTCTTTCACTATCTCGTCATACCTTTCCTTTACCATCTCCGTCTTACGGTTGAAGTGAAAATATGCGGTGTACCTGTAACCGGTACTTGGCTCTCCGCCGCATTGTCGTATTGCCGTGTCAATATCCCAGTCAATATCACCAATGCCGAGTGATATGCTTGTGCCTTGCAACAGACAACGGGCAAGCCGGAGCGCGGAATCCTTCTTGTTTTCCTTGCGAAGCCTGTCGAAAGCCATCATTGCAATTTGCCGGTTTGAAATCTTCAACTCTTCCATATATTCATCTGTTTGGGTCAGACAATCCCGGCCAGTTGTTTGAACCGCGCTACGATCTCATTGCACTTGCTTTCGGCAAGCCCTTCATGTTTTCGGCAAATAGCACAATATTCCTTCCAGGGCCTGCCTTCAAGCTCGTGTTCGTATGATGACATGACCAATTCCGGATATTCCTCAAAAAGGATATTGAACGCTTTTCTCCATTTGCGAACCTGCCACGAACCGCTTGCTACCAATTTTATGAATTCAAACATCTGTTTGTCCGTTTTTACATCCAAGTCATAAAAATGGTCTGTTTTCGGCCATACGTTGTTGGAATGCTGCCAGGTCTCAATCTGCTTGTTTTTGGCATTGTATGCCATTTTTGTGATTATCTGGTAACTCATGTTGATATATATGTTTTCAGTTCATTATCATATTGTTCCTTTTCCTGTCGCGGCTTGCCAGCATACCGAAATGGATGCTGAATATGCGCTGTCCGAAGCAGATTGGTGAATTGTACTCCATGCGCTGCCACAGCGTGAAATGGTCGTTTGCGTAAGACCAGCGGAAATGTCCCGACAGCGAGCCGAAGGTGGGATTGACGTTTCTTCCGATAAGCATCCGGTTCACGTCCACGATGTTGTCGGAGGTCAGGATGATGTTCAGGATTTCCACGAAAGCCATCTGCGTGAAACTGTCTGTCGGTAAGACCGGTCCGAGAAAATTGATGTTCATAAGCGTTTGTCTTTTAATCGTAATTGTCATCGAATACTTCAAAACGAGGGAAACAGTTATCGAAATAGTTGCCTGATATGCCCGGATAATACAGCAGGCTGTCATCCCCGCTGTCCGGGCAGGAGTCATCGTCGATATAGGTCACGTTCCCGAACAGTTCCAGGTAATGCGCTACCAGCAGGTGCGGGTCTTCCGTACTGATATCGTGTCCGTAACGGTCGCACCAGTCGAAGAAAAAATCCTTGTCGGGTTCCTCCAGCTGCTCCATTGCCTCCCTTATATCAAAGAAGTTGGGACAAAGCCATTCCCTGTTGATAAGCGGGTCCGGGATTTCCTCCCATTTCGTATACCTGTACTCCGGTGTTTCCTCTTCGGGAAACAATTCGGAGCAGGTGCATAGGAATTCTCCCATGTCGCCGAAATCGGACATACGCAGCAGGCTGTCCCTTTCCTGCCGGATGTCGATGAGATGCTGCGTGGTCACTGCCACTTCTGCCTGATTCAAGTCCATAATCTTTTTCATTACAGTTATTGATGCGGAACCGGGGATTTTATTCCACAGGCTCCAAAAGGTCCGGGCCCCGGCTGTGCAGGGTTTTTCGGGGAAATACCGGAGCCTCCGGCGAGGATGATTTTCCCGAAAACCGCTTGCGGCTTGACCTTGCCCAGCCGGTAAAGGCGCGGAGTTACCTTTGCCTGTGGAATGGAATCTGCGGTTATTCATGTTTTTTCATTTTTAGCCGGTTATGCGCTGGCTTCCCCAGCTGATATGTATCTTGCCCTCCCTGTCACGTTCCCTGACCAGCAGGCTCTCGATGACGGACATAGTGACGTCAAACTCCTCGAAGATGTCTGACTGTTCTTTCACCTCACCACTTTTGATGAACTCGTTCAGCCGCTCCTTGGTAAGTACCAGTGCCATCAGGTTCTGCTCCACGGAATCCTTGTAGGTGACATAATGTACGTCCTTCAGTTCTTTGGAATCAAGACGTATGAAGCGGAAGTAGAACTGCTCCATCTTCGGGATATTCCATTGGAGCGATTCCAGAATCACATCGTTACAGGTCGGGATGTTCACCGAACTGCTCAGACTCTGCTGTGTGCAGACCAGTATGCCGTTGACGGTGGAATCGAACTCAGTCACGATGCTCTGCCGTTTCTTGAAGGTCACGTCGCCTTTGACCACAAACACCGGACGGTTCGGAAAGCATTCGCGGAGATGATTCTCGTAAAGGTCGAACGCCGCTATGGAGGTGCAGCCGACAGCCACCTTGCCGGGAATCTTCCGTATCAGTTTCTCGATATATCTTGTCTTGTTCGGAATCCCGTCGCCGAAATAGCCATCTATCAGGTGCGGGACGGAGCACGCCTTGATGAGCAGCTTGATCTGTCGCATGAGCCTAAGCCCGGCATCCTTCTTCGCGTCTCCCGTACTGTTGTAATACAGCTCGCAAATGCGGCAGAATTCCTCGATAATGACGCGGTAAACCTCGTGCTCGCCTTCAGCCGGGCTGACCGTATGGGTACGTATCTTGTACTTCTCGCCTGCGAAGTCCCTGAACTTGCGGGTGATGATGGTCTTTCCGATAAGCTCCGCCAGTTCCTCCTTGTTGTACACGTCCTGGTTCTGCTTCTCTATGCCGAATACGGTGGATTTTCCGGGGCAATGACAGGAACGGAAAAGCACATGGCCTCTGAAAGCCGGGAACGGCTCTCCGTAATGCCGGTTGCTTTCTTCCTCTATCTCCTTGTCTCTGTTCTCGTGGTATATCCGGTCGCACCAGCAGACCATGTTGACGGAATTGTTGTACAGCAGTTCAAATTGGCTGTACAGTTCCGCGATGTTGTTCCGCGTGGTGGTTCCCGTGTCGAGTATCTTGTATTTGAGACGGCGGAAAATGCTCAAGACAAGCCTTGTCCGTTGTGAAGACGGGTTGGTTATCTCATCGGATTCATCGAAAACCAGGCAGAGTTTCCCGGATGTGCGTCTGACAAATTTTGACAGTCCACGCTTCAGTTTGGAGAGTATGGAGGTGGAGAGGATGAGTAATACACCTTCAGGTACTGTTTCCAAATCGGCATTACTTCTGACTATACGGAATTTCTCCCGATTGATTGTCAGAAACGGTATCCAAGTCATATTGGTGGCAATGGCCGGAGCCAGAATGACGGCATTGCGTACCTTATGGAATTTAAGCAGGTATTTTGCCCGATGATACACGGCTGCCGTCTTGCCGGAACCTTGCTGCCAGTTCAGCAAAGCATAACGCTTCTGCAAGACCAGGTTCAGGTCGTGTTTTTGAAGTGATGTAAACTCACATATCTCACCGTCCTTGTTTCTGAAAGTGGTGCGATCGAGGTATTCTTGCAGAAATGGGTCTGGTTGCATTTCTGTAAACTGCCGGTTCTGGTTTTCGTATTGCCTGCGTTTCTTGCGTATCAGTTTTTCCGCTGCACGTATCTGGCGCATGTTCTTTTCAGTCGGCAGTTCCGGTAAGGGAAGTTCGCTCCGTCCCAGCACAAGGTCATTGATACTTGCCGCCTTGTGTGAAACCTTATCCAGCAGACGGGGTGCATACTGTTTCAGCTTGAAGCCGTAGGAGGTCTTCACCAGGGCCACTTCCTTGCGTGGTACGGTATTCTGCGAGGTGATATACCTGCGGATGATACCGAGGACTTTGGTCGTGGTCAGCTTGTTCTTCTCCCATTGGTTTACCTGTTCCCGGGTGGCATTTTCCGGCGGTTTCTGGTTACGGAACTTCGTGACCAGTGCTTCCGCTTTGTCTATGTGTTTGTTCAGCTTGGTGTGGGCTTTCAACTCGTACATGTACTTGGCGAGTTTGTACTCGAATACCTCCAGTTCCTCCTTGTCAATCCGGTTGGTCTCGCGCATCAGGTCGAAGCGTATTTTGTGCTTCATCAGCCTTGCCTCGCGGATGCGCTCTTTCAATTCAGACATGGAGATGAACTCTTCCGCGTTGTAGGCCTGCATCTCGATATGCAGCGACTTGCGCAGGAACACCATTACTTTCGTGTTGAAGTTGTGGACTCCCGTGGAAGCGAAGGCATTGGGATTTAACTTCACTTGCCCGATGAACGAGAACCGGCTGTTGATGCCCGTTATGCGTGTCTTCTCCCAGAACTCGCTCTGCATGAACGAGCTGGGAACAATGACCATCAGGATGCCTGCCGGGTTGAGCACATCGTAGGCTTTTTCCATATAGTATTCCTGTGACAGCCTGTAATCAAATTTCAGGTTGAAAGGCGGATTGCCGATAATGATGTCAAAGCGTTGTTCCGGGTAATATTGCCGGATGTCGCATTTCTCGATATGGGCGTCCGGGTAGAGATACCTTGCAACGGCCACCGCCTTTCCGTCTATGTCGAAACCGTAGGTGTTATGATGGTTCGGAAGGTGGTTGAAGAAGTTTCCCATGCCGCAGCACATGTCGAGTATCATCTCGGAAGAGGCCGGAGACAGCATATCCACTATGTCTCTGCATACTTCATGCGGGGTGAAGAACTGTCCCATCTCATACTCTTTCTTGGCCTCCGCGTACTCGTTGTAATTGGCAAAGTCGGACTGTTTCAGGTTGTGCAGCCCGCCGATGCCGGTATAGCAGTTGTAGATGCTCTCCGCCGGAATCAGATCCTTGCCGGAGTCTATGGCGAAAAGAATCTTCTCGTTGACCTCGGCCCGCCTGTCCTGTGGTATCTGTTGGGGTATGATGGCGTACATATCTTTAATAGTTTACGGTTGGAAATGAAGACACCCCGCAAGAGTTGCCTTACGGGGTGCTGTGGGATTCTTCTCATGGTCAGTTCTCCGGTAATGTGATTTCATCCAATCGGAGACGCTTGAAGCAGCTCTCGGCTGCCGCGCTGTCCTTGAATTTGACGTCGATACGTCCGTTCTTGTAGAATCGGATTTGCTCGGCGTTGGTGGTCGTGAGGTCGTACCAGTCATTGACAGACACGTCGTTGTCATCGAAACGGATAATCATTTTCGAGTTGCCGCACAGTACATCATCCGCACCGTAAGCGATACCCGCGCATAGGGTTTCCAGCTCTCCACTGTAATTGTAACTGATTTTGCACCGTTGGTGGTATTGTATGTAATAATCATCGAAGCGAATGATTTCGGGAAAGACAATCTTGTCCTTCTTCAGCTCCGTTTTGACCTTGCTCCAGCAGGAAGGCTTGACTACCTTTGCGACTCTGGCAAGCAGTTCTTCCACTGCCGTTTCCCGGAAACTCTTGCCACCTAAATGCTCGATAACCGCATCCACGTATGTCCCATAGACCGGACGGAAGCCCATGCGGAGTGTCTTTTCGTTTATCCTTTGTTCCGGCACCGACACGTTGTACGTCCTGTTGAAGTAGGCGATGATACGGTTGGCGAAGTTAGAGTTGGCGTTGTGGTTCTTGTCTACCAAATCGTTCAGCACATCGAACGGCTTGAACTCGTTGTGCGAATAATCGTCCTTACCGTTTCTGAGCGAGTAAAGGTCACGCATGGATATTTTCCCATTGTCGTCGTATGAGAAGTCCCGTTCTGTTCGGTATTGTTCCGCCTCTTCCTTGAAGATGGTATACCAGCGGTCTATCCGGTCAAGCGTCTTGTAGAGCATGTCCTGCTGGTTCTGACAAAACAGGCGGTCTTGCTCGGTAATCTTGTCCTCGTTTCTTACTTGTACGCTCAATATTCCTGAAAGCAGGTCGGGAGCGTTGCCGGGTTTGAATGATGTTGTCGTTTGCATATCTGTTTGATTTTAAGTGTTAGAAATCCTGTGATTGGATACGGTGGAAATAGGTGATGTGCTTCTCCATGTCCTTGACAATCTTCACCTGCTCGGGATGGAAATTAAGCCTTCGCTCCACTGCCGGGACATCAATCTTTTCCCATTCCGACAGAGGCAGGAAGACATATTCCCTGCGGAAGCACCATACCACGATCTGGTTTTTCCAATTCCCCTTGAATACCGTTCCCTCATAGTCTTGCAGGAATTGCCGGAAGTCCTCTTCATTGTGAAAAGCGATATCAAGACTTTGGTAGAGGTTTCTCGCTTCCAGGTCTTTGTGAAGATAAAAACGGCGGTATGTCTCTGTCGTGAAATCACCATAGAGCGGTTCCGGCTCACGGTAAATCCATTGTGGGACTTTTGCCGTGAATGTAACTGATCCGTGAGCGCACGATCCGCAATGTCCCCAGTCTTTGAATGCTCCTTCCGTCCAACCGTTGAATTTCAGATCATCCGTTTTTACATGGTGGAAAGCTCCACCGCTGACGCTCAGGCGGATATTATCCGCAGATTGCCATACGAATGGGACATACGGCTGTTCGCAGATGGAAAGCAGGCCTTTCTTTTCATCCATACTGTCTATGAGTGCATTGCCGTAATAGTCCCCATGACGGCTGAGATAAATCAGCCTGTCACCGGTTTGCGGTGTGATTTCCGAGCGCGTCTGCTCTATAAGTTCGACATAACGGTTGGCCATATCCACATCCTCCTGCGTCAGCCAATGTTCATGGTCGTACAAAACATTCAGTGTCTTGAGCGTTTCAATACCGTACTTGTTCTTTGTTGCCTGTAACATGACATTGTTTTTTTGTTAGTCCGGCTTTTCGGGGCCGGAGTTCCCGTAACTACAGGCTTTAAAAGGTCGTGTTCCGTACATGCAAGGTTGGCGGGAAAAATACCGAAGCCCTCCGGGGCGAGGATGATTTTTCCACGCCACCCGGAGGGCTTGACCTTGCTTGTACGATAAGAACACGAGTTACCTTTGCCTGTGAGTTACGTGAACTCGGCTACGGTACAGATGTCATTCTTGATTTGGATTATTTTTGAAATCACCGTGAAGATTATACCCGGAAAATTCCGGTATTCAGAGGAAAAACATTATCTTTGCAGAAAGATAAAGAGTTATTTGACAGCATGAGGAATATAGTGATTCTAAACAGTTTGCATTTTTCTTATCCGTTGCCCATTCTCATGCGAGTTTCATATAATACACTGATAGTCAAACAAAATACTTCTGACTATTACAAATATACTAATTATAAATGAGATGGGCAAAAGAAAAGCCTCGAATCAGAGAGACGGGGCAAAATACTTATGATAACTATATAGCATGCAAATTTATTATCCACTAGGAATATTAGGATCATATATGTCTACATCAGTAACATTAATCCCTTTCTCCTCAAAATAACGATCCCTTGCCATTACAGCAATGACTTTCATATATGAAGTTAATGAACTCCCAGAATTATATGCGTCCAGTTTTATTTTAGCCAATTCTTCTTCTTTTAGAAACTTCTCAGGAAACACAACAGCCTGTTCTATACAAAATTGTTGAATATCGTATGGATTCTTAGATTGTGCATTCTCTTCTATAAGAAACTTTATGCGCATCCAGTTATTATCAAACATTTCATAAATGCCGAGTTTATTTACCATCTCGTATCCTACTGCCGTGATAGACAATGGACTGTGCGTTTGGGTAAATGGATCGGTTATAATGCCTTTATTTCGTTGCAAACTTTGAGTAAGACTTTCAATATTCTTTTGCATAAATGAAATGGAAGTATCTATTCTTGAAATAGAGGTTTCTATATTAGTATGTTTATCAGTTTGGCTTTCTATTTTCAGTTTATGATCAGCACATGGTAGTCCCTCTAGTTTTGCTAAGATTGTAGAAAGTGCCTCTAACTTCTGGGTATGCGCGCTACAAGGAAGGTTATCCATGTTTTTGACTCTGTCATACATGCCACGTGCCCACCATATAAGAAATATGAGCGCAGAGACAAGTATTAATCCTATCAAAAAAGATAAGCCAAAATTGTCTTTTATCAAATTCGCCAAGAGTTCATTCATCGTGCATTTACAATCGTTATAATCACTAGTTTTACTACAAATAAAGACATAAAATGTTTACTTCCAATATAGGTATTATGCAATATTAGCGTAAAAGTCATGCAATTATGATGCAAAAGTAGTGGAATTTATCAAAAGTGAAAATTTATTAGTTAATTAATTAACTAATTATGCTACCAAACATACAAAAAATGGCATGTTTACATTACAATTACCCTATTTCTTTCTCCATCTATACATTAACCAATTCACGATAATATAGCCATTACAACAAATACCCCGACTTTCGCAAGTCGAGGTATTCAAAAGTTTTTTTATTATGAATCTTAGTGTTATTTTTAGTAGTTATTTCTTTCGACGGAGTAGCCAGGCAATTATAATGATCAAACCTATAATTATGCCTATAGCTATTTCTCCGACTTGTAGCTTAACAGATTGCCACCAGGAAAGTTCACGTTCAACCGGATAAGGGACTTGTACTACCTTCTGCTTCTCGCTAAAAAGAGAATCATACTTTGCCTGCAACATAGAGTAATCACGTGACAGTTCCTTGTACCAGTCACGGTACCTATATAATTCGGTCCGGATAACGTTTCCGGATTCATCTACTACGATTACGGTAGAGTCCTTCATTACAACTGAGTCCTTCCGCACAGTCTGTTCCTTGATTACAACCGAATCTCTCGTTATTACCGAATCTTTTAGTTGAATTTTGGTTTCTACTGGAACATACTGAGGACTCCGGCAGGATGACAACCATATTCCCGACATAAGGAAGATGGTTAGAATGTAGATTAGGCGTCTCATGGTCGAATGATTGTATTGCGCAAGAAGTTGGTAAACTCAGAACGTACATCAAAACAGGGGCACGCTTTGATATATTCTGCCGGCTCTACTTCGCCGCTGCTATCCAAATCCGGCGAAGTATCACGATGCCCAAGCACTTCAATAATAGGATACTCTTGACAGAGCTTCGCTACCAATTCGCGCAGTGTAGCCCTTTGAGCAGAAGTACGTGTATCTGCCGGCTTTCCAGATGCGTCCAGGCCTCCGATATAACAGATGCCAACACTATGCTTATTATACGAAGACTCTGAAAATCCTTTGGTATTACAATGCGCACCGTCAATGGAAAGCGGGCGCCCATTCTCTACCATTCCATCAAGGTCAATGACGAAGTTATAACCGATCTGACTAAAGCCTCTTTGCTTGTGCATCCGATCAATGTCTTTAGCTCTCAAATCCTGTCCGGTACGTGTTGCTGAGCAATGGATGATAATAGCATCAATTTCCTTCATTTCTTCTCCTCCTTATAGTTAATAGTCACTTGGCGGCTGCCGGTTAGTGCATCCGTGTACATCACATTTCTTTATCTCAGCTTCTTTCAATCTAAGCTCCAGTTCATGCTTCTTATGAATATCTTCCAGATGAGCGGACTGTTCCTGACGGAGTTCAACATAAATAGCGTCAATCTTGGCGTCACGTTGAGCGATACGATCTTCAAGCCATGCGACTTGCTTGCGTTCATTTTCATCCTCCATACTATCCGCTGTCGCATCTTCCTTCCTTGCATTCGTTCGACGATTCACGTAGAAGTTAACTATCCATTTGATTGCTTCAAAACCTCCTAAAGCCCCGATCAGCGCCAGCCATTCATTTAATCCCATATTTCTTTTCTCTATCTAATTATTAATACTACCTTTGCCTGTCATTATTTATATCATAGTAATTAGGGATATTTCCCTTTATGTTTGTTTTGTTTGTGTGTACCGCCTTACTCGTGATGAGCAGGACGGTTTTTTTATTTAAAGACATATCTCAACCAACCGCTGAAGTAGCTGCTATTCTCCAGGTAGTTATTGTCCTTCTCCGCTAATCGTGCCTCCCGTTCGAATGAGATCAGCCGGTAAGCATCATAGTCTTCTCGACAATCAGCGAGTATGGAAGCGATCATCTTGCGGATACACCATTCTAGTACATACCATACATAGAATGTAGCTGCGGACAGCGTTAACCACCATGCTGAATAACCGAATACCAGCATTCCGATCCACAGAAGTAGTCCGGATGCGACAGTCAGTTCAATCCACTGCCGGGCATGAACACATTCGTGATTGATTGTAGACTGCCTGGCCTCTGTCTTGGACCATTTTGTGAATACCCACGCAAGTAATGTGATAGTTGAGTAGCCGGTAAACAATAAATGCTTTGCGATCCAGCTTTCGTAAAATACCTTTTTCATAAGTTCTATTTTTAAGTGATTAATAATAAATTAAGTCCAATTAAGTAGTGTCATTGTAGTGCTATCGTAGTTTTTTATGATCCAATATGTCCATGATAAATATGAGCCATCCTTGTTTGTACTTCGTCTCATTCCTTGTAGTTCCAGATATCCTCCAGCCTTGATTTTTATTATATCGAAATCCCTTGTCGTACCATCGCCTCTATCTCCCGGAAGTATGAAAGCGCTAGGCTCCTTTAGCGAAGATCTAAGTTCAAATAATTGCCCCGCTTCCCCATCGACATATATTTTAATAGAAGCTCCATTGAATTTTTCATCAGTAAGATTATTAACAGTTACGATGTTCACATTCTCAGGCTTGGCAATGTATGTGAAATTAAAGCCAAGGTTACCTTCAGGATTTAGTTGTATTTCTTCAAAGCTTTCATAAACTCTGAATGGAGTCTTAACAGCACCGGTAAAAATACCATCCCCCTTGACGGTGACATTAGCTTTGCCGTTTTCGTCTATGGCTACGACAAACTTGTCATCAATATTAATACCGGTACTCATAATGGCATTAACCAACAGATCACCGTCAATTTGAATCTTGTCCCCTTTGATTTTGATGCCTTCCTTACTGGCATTGATAGCAGCAAGTATGGAGTTGGGATTACCATCTTTATCTTCACCCATGATTTCAACTTTCCACTCTTTTGCGTTTTGAGTGACCTGCGTACCGATCTCTTTAATGATATCACCCTCAGCATCAGTAACGGCTTCCTCGAACTTGCTGGTCAACCTTTCAGCAGTCAAGTTAAGTTCAGATTTGCGGCTTTCTGTTGTCGCGTCAATCTCCCCTTTTGCTGATATCGTTTTCTTCTGAACATTCTCCTCGAATGTCGTAGTCAGATTCTTCGCGGTGAGTTGCAGATCAGACTTGGCAGATTCTTTCGCTGTACTAATAGCTCCGGTGGCTTCTGTGGTCTTAGTTTCAACATTCTTATTAAAAGTTACAGTCAGTTCTTCCGCAGATGTTTGAAGGCTGGATTGAGCATTATCCTTTGTAGTCGTTATTGCTCCGGTAGCTTCAGTTGTTTTCGTTTCTACGTTTTTATTGAATGTCGCAGTAAGATTCTCAGCAGTCATGGTCAATGATGATTCAGCAGATTTCTTTGCTTCGGATATCGCTCCAGTTGCTTCTTCTGTTTTGCTATCTACTAGGTTGGTAAATGCGAGTACAAAGTCCTTGGCTGTGAGTTGAAGTGTACCGGTTGCTTCTTCTGTGGCTGTTGAGATAGCACCCAAAGCATTCGTCGTTTCAGTCTCGACTTTATGAGTAAAATCGGCAGATATCTTCTCTGCGTTGACATTAAATTCAGAAGAAAGTTCTTCGATTTTGGTCACATGTTCACCTGCGGTGGTAGCTGATCCGGCAGCAGAGCTAGCAGAATCAGAAGCTTCCTTCGCGTACTTGATGACCTCTTGCCATTTGCCCGTGATCCCATCCTCCCTGATTTCGAAATCACCGCGTATCTGAATCTCACGACCGTTCAATTCGTCTTCGATTGTCTTGTCATTGTGCAGGATAAATGTACCACGAATGATCACTCCATCGGAGATCAAACCAAACCAACGCTTTACGCTTCCTACGGCTTCCTTTGCCCAGGCAGGAATCAAACCGATATCGGCATGGCCAAGCGTACATCTTACATGTTCCGGATCGGAATAAGCTGCCCAGCTGTCGATCCCGTCATAAAAGTACTGGCAATTCGTTCTCGATGAGATGCGGATGAATGACTGACGTTCAGGATCAACTAAATTCCCTACACGTACAATGATCATATGCTGATAAGGAGTGCTGTCACCTTCCGCTTCGAGTAGAATAGACTGATCACTCCCTGGATCAGAGATGGCGGTTAATTTCTGAACGGAGTAGATTGTTCCGGTGTTGCCGGGATTATGGTAGTATCCCAGCAACAGGTCGCTGTCAGCAAGCGGATTATAGTCTCCTTCACGTAAATCGGGGTAAACGGTGAATGTCCCGTCTCCGTTATCGAAGTAAGAAGCTATCTTAATACTGCTGGAGATAATCTCTTCGTCCTCTGTCACCCGGATTCGGTTATAGACAAATTCGTTTGTGATGAACTTTTCACGTACAAAGACAGATTTAAACTCCGCATTACCAAGCTTGTCAATCAGCCAGCCCGATGCACCTGATACGAATGTACTTACCCATTCGTCAATTTCTTCACCGGCAGCATTCAGTATCTTCTTACCTGTTGCTTTAGCGGAGGAGATAAATCCCCAGATGCCGGTATTGATTAATCCTGCCATTCTGTTCCTCCTATTATTTGTATAAGCATTGCCACCTGCTTCTCTAACTTGTGATAGTCAGCTACGGTGATTCTCTTTTTTTGTTCGACATCAGGTTTTGGTTCATCCTCTATGGTTATCGCTTCTTCAATATCTGTGTCCTCTAGCGGTGTATCTTCATCGATGAGGATGGTTTCTTCAGCTGGATCATCTATCTCTTCATAGTGTTCCGGGAGTTCCAAAAGCGGTTCTTCCAGTTTCTCACCTGACAGGTAGTAGGCGTATCCGAGGTAGATTTCATTCCCGAATAGCTGACCATCGGAAATTCTACGAAGTACTTTGCCTTCTTCCGCAGTAATATGGTTGTTGTTTAATTCATCTATTTTCATATTATACCTCCTCGTTAGGGAAATCGATTGCAAATTGACTCATTGGTTTGATTCTGTCTGCTAACGCAGTCCAGTTAGTTGCTGTCTTATAAATGTCTATAGACTCGTCAGGGACATAGAACGGACAGTTGTTAGTCGAACTAAACGTATTTACCGTAATAGTTGGAGGTGTTGCTGTTGTTGCGATGATATATTGCATAGAAGAACAATTGGAGAATGCTTTATTTCCTAAATTAAGAGCATTTGCTGGTAACGTGGCTTTCTTTAATGATGCACAACTATAACAGAAAAGCTCCATGCTTTCTATCGTTTGTTCGTCAAGCAGTCCAGACGGGAGTACTTCTATTTGTGAATTGCGGAAGCATTGAGTTACACCTGAAGCCTTAGTATTTGAGAAAAGTCCAATAGGTATTGTTTTTAAATTAGTATATGCAAAACAACCGTCAAATCCGTAGGCATTTGGATTGTTTATAAAAAGATTTTCAGGTACCGAATCTATCGGGCAATATGAAAAGCACCCATAGGGTCTTTCTTTATAATCTGATTCTCCGAAACGAGTTGCATTGGGACAATAATAAAATAACCGTTCAGGAATTGAAGTGACCAAAGTCTTATTAAAGCAGGATACAAATTCTTTAGCTGCTATATTATATTTAAACAGATCTTCAGGAATTGAAGTAATCTTTGTACCCTCAAATGCATAGCTAAATGTTATAGCTTTAGGACAATGATCAAACAAACCTTGTGGAATATAGGAAATTTTTGACAATGCAAATACACGATCTAAATATTTAGCCTCAATGCAGTTGTCTAGCAACCCTTTCGGAATAGAAACAATATTTGTTTGATCGAATATACTTGAAAAATCTGTCCGATCAGTATCATTCTTAAGAATAAGACCAATATATCGGAGACTGGAATGACGCGTAAAAGAAAGTCCTTTAACGGCACTATTCCCAATACTCCAATAGGCAACAAGGTCGTATTGACCCTTTTCTGCTGCATACGTCACATTACTGCTATTTCTTATTTCTATTTGATGAAAATCTGAATTATCATAGGTGTGTTCATAGGTTTGTTTCCCTGTTGCAGATGCATTGTCTTCCATTCCATCTCCCCATGAAATAATATAATCAGTAGTATCTGAGGTAATATAAAGAGAAATACTTTTCCTTGCAACCATCATCTGTATATTTCCATTCTCTACCGGTTTAAAAGATTCAATATCAAGCGTCATGGCAGCATTGACTGTGATAGTTGTTAAGCTAACTGTGACGCTGCCTGTCACATTGAAATATCCATTTTTAGATACGGTGTACTCATGAGTTTTTTTACTGCCTATTACCAATACCGCTTCCCCTGACGCATTTGTAATCCCTGTTTTCCCATCGCATTGAATAGTAGCTCCGGATAGTAGAGTATCATCTCTGACTATGAATTTAACTTCGACCGTGTTTGGTTCTACATATACAGTTAAGGATGTTGCAGACGTCCCAACAGTTATATTACCTGTCTTTTCATAATATGTGTCATGGGTAACAGAATATTCATAGGTTCCTTTTCCCAATGATAAAGTGCATTCACCGTACTGGTTAGTCGTTCCTGTCACTCCATTACATTTTACGGTAGCACCTTCTATGAGCAATGAATTGTATTTTACGATAAATTTAACATCCACGACGCCATATACATACACAGTGTTTGTAGTATCAGATGTTATGGAACCATATGAGAAGGTATTGCTTGCATATCCGTATGCAGACACGGTTCCGGATATAGCCGCACCTCCACGCGGTAAAGTAACATATCCGTCAGCATCAGAAATGTATGATTGGTCTCCAATTGTGACAGTAGCACCTTGGACATATACCGATTGGTTATAAACTCCTACACGAATCTTTCTCAGTGGAATATATGTCACAGTATAACTCTGGGAACGCGTACCGGCTACAAGATATGAACCCTTAAAATCTTCGTGATTTTCACATTTGAACGTAAAATCAATCGTTATGTTGTCTTCAGAAGTTACCTTGTAGGTATATTCGTTTACTTTCTCAACTTCGTAGGCGCATTCGAAGGCTGAATTAGCAAGAGACTTACGCTGAGAAGAACTGAAGGTGAAAGTCGTCACAGGAGCAGGTTTCAATTGACCGTATGTGACAGCTAATTCGGGAAATGCCGCCTTCAGTTTGTTGATTTGAGAATCAGTCGCTACAGAGACATAACATTTACCAGTGATGATCGCCTTGTCTACATTGTTGCCGTTTTCGTCCAGTCCTTTCAAACTGATTAGTTTTATGATAGGATCAAGGGTAGATAATGTCCAGTCTACACCGATCAAGCGTACACGCTCTAACTTCATAGTATCAAGTGCAAAACATCTGTCAATGATAGACAAGACATTAGCTTTGTTGGTGTTCTCCCATCTGATTGTCGAAAGATTCTGCACCCCATCAAGGATTAATCCCGCATCAGTAATATTGATCTGATTGAGCATAGTCAAGCTGGTAACGGTTTCCGGCAGGTGCATCGTACGCATATTCCCGGCAGCCGGCAGAAGTACTGCAGTAGTAGCTGAACCTTGTGCATACAGTTCTTCAAGGTTGTCGCATCCGGATACATTGATGGGCTGCGTGTAGTTCGGGCAGTTAGCCATGTTGAGCAATTTGAGCATACGGTTATTGCCGACATATAGGACTGTCATATTTTGGTTCTGATATCCTTCGACAGTTGAACCGATAATCAGCTCTTTAAGCCGTGTCATCTTTGATACGTCAACCGATCCGGGATACAGAGCAGACAGATCACCCAGGGAGGTAATCAATGAAGCGCCATAAATGATCGTTTCAGTGTCGTTGAAGGTCATTCCTTCCGGAGCGACCATTTTAAAGCTGTCATTAAATCCGACACGCTGTGATCTAGTGACCGATCCCCATTTAACGTTGAAGTACATAGCGTTGAATGAGGTCAGTGTGATGTCGGCACATGGTACAATTCCTGTCCATACCGCAGGAGTATAGGTACGGAACACAGCAGTGTCACCCAGGACCGATCCGGCAAGGAACTTGCTGTCGAGATACAGGAAGCGGTTTTTCCATATCCATTTGCCGTATAATTCACGGCTTCCCTGAAGAGCATAAAGATAAGCTCCGGTCTTGACGATTTGCGGATTCTCATGTGACTGTGAGTAGTCCAGGTAACCTTCAATCAAAGGTTGCTCATACTTGAAATAACCGTCTTCATTATAAATAGCTTCACTCCATTTCTCCGCCTGCCGTTTGTATAGGTATTCGATCATGCGGTCATACGACAGGATGCCTCGCTGGCGCATCGTGTAGTACATTTCACGAATGTCGTCGGCGAACGCTTCCTCTACGAGTTTCCATAATTCCGAGTCGGCACCATTCCAGACGTTCTTATTACCAATCGTATCCTGTATCTCCACATTGTAGAGAAATTCAATTACAGCCTCATTGTTAATAGGGATAAGCGTGTCGTTATCGTAGAAAATGAACATCCAGCGTCCGTTGCCTATTTTAGTCAGGAACATGTTTTTTGCACGCTGGTCTGTCATGCCGAGAGCCAGGGTGATGAGTGCGTAAAAAACGACCTGGTCCTTGTCAAAGTACTGATCAAACTCCGATTTGAATTTCTCTATATTGCCTTTGCAGCTATTCACCCACTCAAATACTTTCCGGACATTCGTGATATCAGTGTTGCCATCGGGGTAACGGGCCTCGATGTTGTCCTCCCATCCGGTCATGTCACCGGTTTTGAATAAGGTCAGATCGGAAGTATTGTTCAGGAACTCCCAGCTTTCGTCTCCTGCTTTGAAGCCGAAGGTGTTTTCTGCCGCCTTATCCGTATTCAGATTGACCTTGCCGATGAATACAGGCGCACTGTCTGACGTTTCCTTGTGAAACAACAGACATGGGCGTCCGGCAACTGTAGTACGGACCTTCGGATCAGTCTTCTGTGCATCAGTCAGAATATTCATTTCCTTCAGCATGGTATCGATCATATTTGCCACACCTGTATTATGCGTTCCAGAGGATTCCGCAAAGTCCGTTTTGACACAGAAGACGGCTGCCGGCAGAACATCGTCTGTCACCTGATAGGAGTCCTCTTTAATCCCGGTTTCCGGGTAGGTGATCCCGTCAAGGAACTCAAATTTATGATTCTTGCGCGGATAGTATTGTGATGACGTACCCTGAACGTTATTCTTGACGTCTGCGATCCAGTCTGACGAAGAATTAGCAGAAGAGAATAGATAGACCTTATTAGTTTTCTTGTCTCCCTTGTATTGCGGCAGGTCACCCTCGAATACAAGGCAGTCGATCATCTTGTTTACCTTCTGAAAGGATACACTGCCGTAGTCGTCGTAGATTTGATTGCGCAGGTACAGATCACGTTTCTTCTCTACGTCGTCCATGTCGGCGATGTAGTTGTCAAGCAGCTGGTAGCGGTTCAAGTTATTGTTGTATGACCGAATATTGTAGATGTCTATAGTGGCATCAGAGCAGCCTATGATGATATCCACGGGAACAGATTGCATGAAGTTATCCGCATCCGGATACTGCATGGAACCGGACTTGATGCCGTTTACGTAGATGCCCACCAGCCGGTTATCCGCTCTTTTTTCAACGACGAAGGCTAATCTGATGCGTTCCTCGTCCTTGAACCGTGTGTCGATAGAGCTTTGCTCTGACTTAAGCAAGGCTGTCTGGGAAGTGATCTGAATCCCACGATCCCCGGACCAGCAGGAGATGACAGGGGTGTCGTAGTTGTATACGTCATGAACCATGAACTCAAATTCAATTGTTTTGCCTGTCGCGCGGAAATCGGAGGCAAAGAGATGCAGCGGAAGAGTGACTGACGCTCCACCGCTGACACGGAGACAGGAATAACCGTTATCGTCTTTCACCCAGCCGTTGTTCTTCCAGTTGAAGCCGGAGAATGAGGCGGTGATGTCATTGAACTTCCATTCTTCTTTGTTGGTATCGGAGTTACTTCGGTTCTGCGAAGTTAGATAGAGTTCCAGATCCTGAGTTTCCGGTTCTACGACAATGGGAGATTCAGTCACATTGACATTGAAGGTCTTTGAGATACTTCCACAGGTGATCGTCAGAGTCAGCGCACCGGCATCGTTCGCACGGTAGCTCCATGCCTGTTTGGTACGGTCTACGGTTTGCGTTGATACTACCTGACCATTGGCAGACAATGTAATCTCGCTGTTGGATGAAGCAGGGGAATAAACGATGAACGGGATGAGCAGGGTATCGTATTGTTCGATCTCCATCATCTTGAATGAGGATGCAATGACGGGAGTATTGCTTCCGGATGAAATACAGATAATATCATAGAACAGATGCTCGCTTTCGATGTCTGTTTCATCAATGGTAGCGGTTGCATATACCTCTAAGATATGTGCACCATGCGCTTGAGGCGGAATACTGTATGTCTGCTGACGGTTGCTGATAGCGGTCTCAACGGTACCGATTTCCTTGCCGTCGATCTTAAAGTGAATAACCTTGGTTAGTGATCCGACAGGGGTATAGACAAATGAGATCGCTCCGACATAAGCCTTTGAATCATCGAATGTAGAAGTAACTGAGATGCTTACTGCGTTGATCTTGAATGTCAGCTTGCGGGTAGCTCCGTAACTGTCAGTAACTTGTACGACGAGGATGTTGTCACCTAATGCCAGATATTTGCCGATGTTGAAACTGACTTCGCCTTGATTGATTGTTTCAGAGGCTACCTGTTTATTGTTTAAGGTGTATGTTGCGATACCTTCGCCGGTTTCCTCGCCGGACAAAGTAGATGAGTATGTGTACTTGATCAGTGTCTCCTTACCATGAACGGCCGTTGCATTTGACGGAGTGACAAAGGCAAGCGTGAGCTTTGTTCCTCCGCCGCCTGCAGCTGCTTTCACGGGATAGAATACACCTGCTCGTTTTTGCATCATATAGTTGCCGTCCGGAACCAGATCGAATGATTCATCTGTGTTATCCATCTCACCTAGTGAGGTAGAACCGAATCCACTGTTTTTAGGAACTTCTGTTAATCCTATTGCCATAACATTACTATTTTCGGGATTTTCTTTTTCTGATTCAGTAACTCCATAATCGGTGTCCGCCATCACGACGACACCTCCGGATAACTTCGTAAGTTTACCGACATTCAAGCCGCCTTCGATGTCGCAGCCCTCTTTAGAGGTAAAGCCTTTCTTGAAAGTATCTTTGATGTCTTTACGAACGTACCGGTCGTCACCAAAGCTTTGAGATGCGATAGGTTCCAACTTGCAGTGCGTACGTTTATCTGCAAGAGGGAGAGATTCATCAAGCACAAGGATGTAAGCACTAATTTTACCATTATCCTTTACTGTTATCATCTGCCCTTCATAGGGTACGTATGCTACAGTATCAATATTCTGAGCATACCGAGTTGCTTTTTCCAAAGAGTCCCATGCTGCCGTCGAATCAATCGGCAAGCTCCTTGTTCGTTTATACTGAAGGAAGAAGCTTGCTCCGGCAATTACCAAACTGGAACGAGGCATTACAGATTTTATATCTGACAGATACTCTACTATTTCGACTTTATCTTCCATACTATACTGTTTTAAAAGTGAATGTGTCCGGATCATTGTCCATGACTGCTTTCGCATACCACATTTTATAATTGATTGCCTCGCTGCCGTTGGCTCCTTCTACGGAAATTACTATAGGACCTTCCATGCCATTCTCCATGAAATTTCCCGAATAGGCAGTCAAGGTCAGTTCCTTGATTGTATCAGCAGGAATGCAGACAGCGAACATTTTCCATGATCCTGCTTGAAATTTATATGTGCCAGGACCACTATACAGACCGTTAGATCCTAATGCCCGCACATCGGCAGATGACTGAGGAATAGAAGAACATACACCAGCGAACCATTTACGTTTGACGTTAACGCTGATCTTGCTAGTCAATTCTTTCTTGGGCAACGACCCATCTTCACTCGCAGCATATATGACTGTAGCAAAATAGGTTTCTCCTTGTGTGTAATTACCTTGCAGTTGTCTCGTTGTAGTCTGCACGCCACCGACTTCTTCCGAAAAAAATAGTTTGTTGTTAGGGTTATTATCATAATAAGCTTGTTCCATAGGGCCTTGACCGTTTCGATATGCTGTATAAGTGATATAGCCTTTCTGGGTACCAAATTCAACATCATTAGAAGACGACAGTTTCCCTTCTAATTTTGCTGAAGCCTTTTGAGAAAGCATATTAATAAAGATCTCTTCCAATGTAGTTCCAGCCGGAATCATATCCCCGGTCTTTATATATCCTACATTACTGGATGTTACATTTATAGTCTGTATTAACTTTGCGATAGTGCTTCCTCCACCCGAAGAAGAGCTCCCGTTATTAATTACTTGCTGTTTGCTCTTTTCCTTCCGGTATGTAAGAGAGTCGATCTTGTTTTCAAGCTCGCCAATACGAGAATAAGGAGCTGTTTCTCCGACAGTGTATATCGGAGAGTCATAAGGGATATCAAGGTTATATTCAAGCCCTATGATACGAGAGATACGACCTTCTTCAAAGTATGCCTTATTAATAAGGTTCACTTTCTGACCAACGGTGAAACTCTTGGCAAAGTCGGGATCTTGTTTACCCGTTCCAGGATTAATGCCATAGATATAATCCGACATCATGGTGGTATTGTAAGTAGAAGGGTCCTGTTTAAGTTCTTCAATATATTCTCTTGCCCGCTCCTCGACTTCTTTCTCTGCGTCAGGAATAAGCTTGTCGGATACGAATTGGGGATCATAGCCATAGAGAATATACGTGTCACCACCTAGATCCGTAGGATGTAAAATGTCATCAGGAAGCATTCTTCCATAATCATCATTACGCTTTATCTCGTAGACCTGAGCATCCTTGTTCCAGGTTCCGTCCTCTGATTTTTCAGGCTGATATTTATCACCTCCGGCTGAATCGTAAGGATTGAATGTTACTTCAAAGTCCATGCCAGCTAAAGGACCGGATTGAAAGACTATACGTAAATCTTCTCCATCTAACCGATATTCGTTTGAGAAATGGAATCCCAGGTCCGAGTCTTTAAATCTCCATGCCAACCAATCTTTCGAAGTTTTTGTTCCATCCGGATTATCTATAGTATCAGTATATGTATGAGTTGTTACCATACCCGTCAGTTTTTCACGTTTAGGATAGATATCATCAAAAATAACGATCTGCTCTACAGCTTCCTCCTCTGTCATACCTTCATAGGCATCAATATATGGTACGCCTTCAGGCATCATCAAATGCTTAGTTACAATACCTTCGGCAGTCTGAGAACCTTTGTCATCTGAGAAATATATAGATGGGACATTACCTTTTACAATGTTATCAATTGTGTAGGTGTCGCCAAGAGAAGCGGTAATACCTTCCGGCAAACGCAGCACATTAGCTGCTTCGCCTGTGAAAAATCCCGGATTGTACACAGCATTAAATGACTTTCCAGCATTTGCCCCGGTAACGAACGCGATAGTAGTATTCACAGACTGAGCCAAATTCTCTAATATAAGATCAAAGGAAAGAATCTGGGCAGAAACACCGCGAGGAGATACTCCTGTTTGCGCTCTCACTGTTAATTTCGCTTCTAGATTAACGGCTCCCTTTTCTATATTGAAACTCGAAGGAAAATTGAACGTGTCTCTGAATCCATTTATATTTTTATCTGAATGGTAATGGTCCTTGTTTTCACTATACACAGTATGAGCTTTGCCATCTTTTGTGTAATATAAATCCAACTGGTAATAATATGTTCCTACGGGAGGATAATATTCCGTTGAACCGGTACCAGTTATTCCACTAATCATAAACTGAACAGGAGCTGTTAACACGGAATAAGTACCACCACTCAGAGCGTTGATTATAGTACACTTATATTCTCTATTTTCATTGACAACGCTTCCATCAATATGTGCCTTTCCCTGTAATCTTTCACACAAAATCGAATCGGATGGAAAGTATTCACTCTTAAGCACTCTTGATGTATCCGCTATATCACGTCCGCTTACTTGCTTGACATCAAAGATCAATTTCTTGCGGTATGTTGGCGGTATGTTCCGTGTTGACCCAAACGCATAAATACGAGTTGCGTATGAATCTTGGCTATCACTTCTATCCATCTTGCTGACATTCATTCCTAGTTCGAAGTCAACAGGATCGCCATCCTCGCAACGACCAAAATGAATCACTTCTTCCTCTACCCACCACTCACATTCAAAACTCTCAGCCATTTGATTGAGTGCATCGATCATGTTAATATTTTCGTATGAGATCAATTTAGAAGAAGTATCTACTGTCTCATCTATTTCGCATTTAAACGTTTTGTCATGGTACTTATAACCTAGGACTTCCAAGTTCTTCAGAAACACATCCATGTGAACCTTTAAGGTATCAGTAAGATTCCAGCCTGCCTCACGACTACCGCTATCAGGACTATAGAAAAACTTCTTGTTTTTCCACTTCCAATAGTAAGCATCAAGACGGATTTCGTAGTCATAGCCACCTGTTGATGTGTTATAAGCAGGCTTATACAAGTCCACAAGTTCAAAGACGCCTAACTCGTTATCTATACCATCTCCTAACTTGAAGTGTACAGGATCATCCAATGAAAACTTCAATGTGATATAATCCTCCTTCATCAAGAGATATTTGCGCTTACTACCTTCATTAATTGGAGTAGAATAGCGTATGTTTCCGAATATGTCTTTGATATCCACTTTGTCCATGACACCAAAGTTCGGAGATAAAAAAAAGAGTGCCTAAAATAAGACACTCTCATATGCAACAATTCAGCTATTGTTGGAAATTAGATGTTTTCAACACGGTTGGACGGGTCAGGTTCATTGAGTTTTAAGCTAAATTTGCCTATTCCTCTCATGAACTGGCTGAATTGACTGCATGATTGATAGATCGTTTTATATACAACAGCAGGTTGATACTTGGTCTTTATTTCAAGAACTCCAGTAGCCAGTTCCTCGCAGAAACTGCTATAACGAGCAAAAAATTGTTCCTCACTGGAAGCCGTTAGATTGATCTGAAGGGTTAGATTTCTCACATCTACCCTTGGATTGGCAATAACTACCCTTTTCCCATGCTCTAATCGGCTCTCGCTTTCTATGAATGCTTTATTAGGGGCAGGAGTCATTAATGCAGATAATGAGGTATTATCCATACTTATCCCCCACTCTACGTAAGCATCCTTGCCATTTATGAATAATTCTTCTTTCATTGGAATACTATCACTTCTATTTATTATTTACTATTAAATTGTTTAATTCCGCTATTTATACTATCCAACTTATTACCAAATTCATTTACGATTCTCTTCTGATATCCTGCTATATCTTCCAAATAACTGTTAGAAGAAATAGCAAGGTTCCTTATCTCCGTCAGGGTTATGCTATTATTCCCGACTGTCACTGAAATAAGGTTCATTGACACCAACATGGATAACATGGAGTTCTTTATTTCTTCATTGGATATCTGTAAAGCGGTAAAACGACCGTTAAGTTCTTCGCCTGTATCTTGTGACATGGCAGCAAATCCTTTTTGGGAAGAGGATTGAGAGGTGGATGCTCCGGAACTACCTACTATCTGCTCCCAAGCTTCACGATCTGATAATGCACCATTAACAATATCATCCCACTTATTTCTCAAATCCTTAACATCACTTGCAGTAATTCCACCTTCCTTCTTATTTGCTTCAGCGAAAGCTTCATACCAGTCTTCTAATGCCCCTTCATAATTTTTAGCAAACATAGAAGTGAAAATAGCCTTTCGCATATATTCTTCAAAGTTATCGGCAAAGTCCTTTGAAGAAGCGTCCATATCCATGAGAGTATTCAAAAAACTATCAAATAAGCTATCAAATGACATTTGTGTAAGCTGTTCATTGATAGAGTTAATAATATCCTTTTCAGTATCTCCATATTTAATAATATCATCAAGATAACCTCTGAAATCACCATCCATATTTGCCCATAATCCAGTATAGTTGGTTTTAATCCATTCCAACTGTTCTGCCGACATATTAAGCATACTCCACATATTGCTGAAATCAACACCTCCAAGAGCTTTGGAAATATCGCCTGCAACATCCTTCCAGTTAATGCCATTGTAGTCATAGGAACCTTTCCACATACGGTAATTTATAGAATGACTACCAGCACTTTTACCTGCATCTAATCTTGAGCTAGCGAGTTCTTTTGTTATTTCCCTTTCAGAATTCAATATATCTAGTGCCTCCTGTCCAACCTTTGTTACTTCGGCTCCGTAGGATTCCTTAATGTAGGCTTTCTTCTTATCAAGAAGCTGATCCCAAACATCTAGCAAAGTACCATACTCCTCAACTAATTCATTGTAATCGTCATAATCAGCACTTTTCATGAAACTCATATCTAGCCCCGTTATGGCTTCTGTGTCCCTCGCGAAAGCGTCAGTTACAGTACTTGATATATTTTCGATAATATCCATACCATATTGAAAAGTACCCACTTCGCCTGCGGCATCTATTATAGATAAAATAGCCGAAATGATTCCACCGATTTTGGTTCCTGAAGCACTGAGGGTATCAACAAGAGCTCCAACTGTATTTCCAATATCAGACAAACTAACATTCTCTTTACCGAGTTGCACGATGGCATTGGAGACAGCAGTAATATTACCGATTGCCTTGTCTTTAGACTTTTCTACATTTGCCTGTGCATTAGCTTGATTTTGTTCTGCTGCGTTCTTTTTCTTCTTCGCTTTCTCTATAGCAACTTCATCGCCTGATTTCAATGCCTTTTCCAACTCCTCCTGTGCCTCTTTTACTTTATATACAGTACCTTCATATTCAGTAAGAGAGTCCGTCAATCCTCCGAAGAAACCACCTTTATCAACCAATGCTGTATTTATGTTATTCAAAGCTTCTTCTATCACTTTGATCTGTTCCGGGGTGGAGGTTTTGAACTCAGGAGACTTTTTAAATTCTTGCAACTGTTTCTTTACCTGCTGTAATTGTTTCTTGGTAACTTTACTCATATCACCAAAGACAACTTCCCAATTGATGTCTTGCTTTAACTTATCAAGGTTAAGGTTCGCTAATGCTTCATCCCATTCTTTTTGCAAGGTAGCGGCTTTCCCTGCATCCGATGCTTCTTCAATAAGGTTCTTATACTTGCGGTCAATCGCTTCTTTCTTCTGGGTAAATAAACCATACTTGATAAGATACTCATTCCAAGAATCTTCCTGCTCACGTACTTTGTCGTTGAGCTGTTCCTTGGAAGTATTGCCTATAATACCATCAAAAACAGAGGTGTTGACTTTGACAGTAGATGGATCAAATGTTTCCTTGACATGCTTCGGATTTTGTTTGGCTATCAAATTCTCCTTAGCATCGAACTTTTCCTTTTCAAACTGAATAACAGCATTGATAAAGTCCTCTTTCTGACGTTCGAGGGATTGAATCTCTTTCTTGTTATTCAGTATTCTTTGTTTTTCTATCTTTTCGAAGCTATCGTCCAATGCGTCAATTTCTGCTTGTGCTGCTTGGTTCTCCAAATCTTGTTGTTGACGCTGGCGGTCTAAAGACTGTTTCTTGTCAAGTTGGGCGTTCTTGTCCTGTTGTTCACGGATAGATTCTTGTTGCTTGCGGAGTTTGTCGGCAGCGTTTTCTTGCTTGGAAGATGAATCGTAGACTTTCAGCTCCTTTTCGGCTTCTGTTTTATCCTTAACAGCCTTTTTATATGAGTCTACAATAGTCTTGTCTATGCCTAAAACGTATAGGTTCTTCTTGGGGTCTTTAGCTGCATTATCTAATATTTCTTTCTGTTTGGAGTCTATCTGCTTCAGCGCAGTATCAGCTATTTGTATCTGTTGCTGCCAATAGTCATATGTACCTTCATTAGGCTGAACATATAAATCATCAACTTTAATTTGCTCTGCAATATAGTTTATCTTAGAAGCATAATCATTAGTTTCTTTTTCTAAATCATTATATATTCTTTTTTGCTTCTCATATTCTTCTTTTGCGTTCATATAAGGAACACGAGCCGATGGCAATGCTTGGCCTACTGATTTGCCACTATCATAATCTTTTTGAAGCTTATCGTAAATTTCTTTAGTTCTAAGATACTCGCTCTCTGCAATTTCTAATGTATTTTTTTGATTCAGTCGTTTGAAATTAACATCAAATCGTTTAGATTCCAATTCTGTAATTTTATCTGCATACGCTCTTGCCTTTGCCGATTCAATTATTTGTTTTGATAGTGACTGGTAAGCTGAATCGAGTTTACCTATACTTACCAGCTCCCCATTCATTATATTAGAATGTCGAGGATATTTCTTAATCCATTCATTTATAGCAGCATTACGTTCTTTTGTTGATATAGTAGTATCTTTCAGTTTCTTATACAGTAAATCAAGTTCAGTTCTCTCTTTTATGGAATCAGAAGCAGCCTTTTTACGAGCCAATGCCATTTCCTGTTCGGCACTAAGTAGCTCCTTTACTGCATCCTTTGCCTTAAACAACCCACCTACCCAATCAACAATTTCCTTTCCATATACAGTAAGTAAAGTGATTCCAATTGTCAAGGCAGTCTGCCAAGAAAATAAAGAAGAAACAACCTGTTTCCAAACAGGAGTCGCCGATTTCCCCTCAGCTTTTAAAGCTTTAAATTCATTCTTAGCTCTTTTAATTTCATCAGCTAGAATTGGTAAATTATTACTAATTGCCGAGAAAAACACTTTGGGGCCATAAGCTAATGCAGGCATTTCACGAGCGACTTGCTGAATACTCATGTTGAGCCCATTCCACTGCGATTTATAGTTACCTACATTTCTCTGATGATTACCAATTGTTTCGTCTAGATGTTTTATTTGAGAGTCAGCAGTTTGTATATTTTTAAGCAACTCTTGACCAAATTTAGAATTACGTTCTTGTTCACTTAGTTGCCGATAAGCCATGCGCATACGTCCCAATGACTGTGACATTTCGTCCATAGATCCCCTAGCTGATTCTTCGATTTTTATTTCGTTTAAAATGACTTGCCGCAACGAAGAAATAGCTTGTTTATGCTGCATTATTGAATTTGTAAGCTGCACGCGCCTTGTCTGTTGAGTCTCAGACAGCTTTAATCCTCTGTCCTCAATACCTTCAAGTACTTTTAACTCCTTCTGATTAAGACGAATTGCATTTTGTTCTTGAAGAATAGCAGTTATATTTTGACCACGTGCGCCTAAGATGTCATTTAAGCTCTCTAATAACGAATCATAAGCAAAGGTCTCTTTGGTGATCTCACTAGTATTAGTCTTAACTGCAATAGGTTGTTTTGCCTGATTTTGCAATTCTACGATCTTCTTATTAGCCTGCTCCAAGCGTTTTTCCAGATCAGACATTTGTTTTTTAAAAGATTCAAATCCTTGAATCTCTTTCGGAAAGCCTTGCATAATCTCACTAATACGTTCAAGTCCGCTAAGTGAAATACGATTGAATACTTTATCAATCCTTCCGCTTTGCAATTCAGCTGTTTTACTAAGCTCCATTATAGCTTCACGGATCTGTTTATACTTCTTGATAAAATCCTCATTATTAGCAGAAATATCAAACTTAATGCTTCCCATATCTTTTTATTTTTAATCAATTACTCAAAATTAGCTACTCTCCCACTATCTCTACTAAAATCGCTGATTCAATATCCAACAATAGGCTTAATGTTGGATATTTCCTCAAAAATAGATACTCAACAGCTATTTATCTATCAATTTCACTCTCAATACTTCACATTGGGCTAATTGTGAAATATTTGATAAGAGGAAGTTAAAAGAGGCTATTTTCAATCTCTAATATATAAGCAAAGATTGTAACGAAATAGTTTGGAATAATCGATATTTAAGGTACTTTTGCAAGACAACTTAAAAACAAATCACCATGGAAGCAACAATGAACATCGTATCAATCATTATTATTGTATTTGGTATCTTACAAATTATATTGTTTTTCAAACTATGGGGAATGACTAACAATGTAAGCGAAATGAAAAATATGATGGAATTATTATTAAGAAAAGACTTTCAAAATAAAGAAAACCTGGGCAAAGCAGTCCAATATAATATACCTAATAATACTGAATGTGATAAAGAAGATTTTCCCGTAAACACTAAATTCCAAAAAGGAGATATAGTACTATATAAACCAGAAAACACTAAATTAGTCGTTATAGAATATACCGCACCTAATGTAGTTAAATGCCAAACAATAGACGGTACAAATACAACATACTGTTTCCAAGAAAATTATTTAGATAAATGCACTGATTAAGGGATATACAAATAAAGGGTGATTCCTCACCTTTTACATTCAGCAACATCTGTTTCAGCATCGAGCACCTAACCAGTAAATCACTAATTAACAGCACCTACCGAAGTAAGTGCTGTTAAAGATACTAATTTGAAAGCGGGTCACAACGATCAATTAATCATTAAGTAATTCCAAACACCCACTCTCAATCCATTTTTGTTTACCAGTATTTTTAAATAAACCAGATAACTTCACATTAGTGCCATTTTCGAATGCCATATTTACCATTGAATAAAAGGTATCGTAATTTAACTTGGACTGAATATTAAGCTTCTTGTTGTCATCTCCAATAGTAACTAATCTGATTTGTACATATTCTCTATTTTCAACATCAGGATTAGCTGTGATATTATCTATTTTCCCATAATATGTTTTTTGTATATTCTCTTCCTTTTTAGGTCTGTATTTATCAGCTATAAAATTAATCTTTTCCATAAACACAGGTTCCAACTTAACAGAGGATAAAGGGAAATTATCAGCAAATCTGACATCTTTACACCAATCAATTATTATATTCATTTCCGTTTCTTTGGTTTCATCGTAAATATCAACTAATGAATCGAGAAAATTCACACTATATAAACCTTGATCTACTTCTTCGTCAACTTTGCTATTGTTATTGTTTTTTAGCTCTTCCTGAATATTGTCTATAGATGACAAAAGACGCATATTAATTTTTCGGTTCAACGGAAGTTCCTGTTCCAACGGATCAAAAAGCGCATATTGGTAACTCCCTAAAGGACACAATATGTTAAGAATATAACTTCCTATTTCTGTTTGTCCAAAAGAATATTCTGAAATGTTCCTATTTACGTCATTTGTATAGATTTTGCTATGATATTTTGAAGGATTTAATGTATCCAAACAAGCAGTGGCTAAAACATCTTTTATTTTTTCTATAGTATCTGTCATACTAAAGAAAGGTATTTTACCACCTGAAGTATAATTATTAGCAATTCTCCATTTCAAAATATCATAAGATGGGTTAATAACCCTATTGATCAAAGATTCAATGCTCCTTTTTTCAAAAGAAGCTATGGATTTCAGAGTTTCAGACATTACTCTGTAGTAATCTGAAAAATCATTAGTAAGCGGAATTAAAGCCAAATATTCATTATCAGGAGAAACAAACTGCCGCACTTTTCCATTCATTAATGGATTAAGTTCTTTCCAATTCAAGAAAGATAGAACTTTCTCAAGTTTTTGCACAGTTATGAGGTCAATCGCTTTATATAAGTCTTTCATAAATTTTCCTCCTTAGCTACTTTTATCATAAGTTTTTTCAAACTTGTACAAGATAGTATATTCTCTTTAGGAATAACAACAGTTATACTAGCTCCATTGTTAGTAGGTTGATTGCTTTTAAGGTTCACCCAATATGCACATTTGGTAATTTTCAAAGCTGCATTCGAATGTTTTACCCATTTATTCCGGTCTTTATCCATATGCAAAACTACTAAAATAATTGGTGTCATCCTATTACCAATAATGAGATTATTATAATTTTTGGTTTCCAATATAAAAGTCAAATCTCCATTTTTTTTTCGCTTTAACTTTACATAAGATGCTTTCAATTGTATGTCAAGAGTAGGAGAATATCTTAAGCATCCTTCTGCAGGATATCCTTTACACTTAATAGTAGCATCTATACCATCATTATCTCTTTCCACTTTTGATATAGTATAACCATTATATGCGCATATTCCTTGCATATAGGCAAAGCTAACATCTTCCATGCTTTCTTGTAGTGTGTTTGGCATAGACTTAAAGAGGTTTTATATGCTCTATGAGTATTATAAAATTCTCATAGAAAACAAATTGTTAATATTTTGTGTGTTTATACTTTTACAAAAGAACACACAAAATTGCATAAAAGCAAATTTATATTGACTTTTCTTTGATTTTAGTTACGATTTTTCCTGTGTGGCTAAAATCATAACTTTATAGAGCGAATGGCGGGTAAAGAAAAAGCCGGAGGAATCCGGCTTTATTATTGTACTAAATCATGAACAATTCATCGTTTGCTAATAATTTATATACTAATTGCAACTCATGAAGATAGTAGATGAAAATTACATATCCATTTATTTCGCAATTTAGAATAATGCTACCATCTTTATCTATTTCGTAACTTATGCCACTTAATGACGTTTCACCTTTGATTATATTTTCTTCAGCCAAGAATAAGTTACACTTGTTTAGAATCGTTTCAGTAATTGTAATAGGCTCAATATCATTCCTGCTAATCCATTTTCTTTCATAAGGGAAATTAGGATTACCAGTTTCTTTGATGCCACCGATTTCACAAATTCCCCCATCTGAGACTGCCGAAATTACTATTTCTCGTTTTGTTCCATCGATGTTTGCTAATACACGAGAGCCAATCATTAATTTGTCTGTTTCCATGATATTTTATTTTAAGTTTATAAATTCTCAGTTAACTTCTTAATATCCTCCATACTATAAATAATACAGGTATTCTCTTTATTCTCAACAATATCTTCCATTAATTTGTTGATTATTTCTTTGGGAGTAAAGTGTTTATCTAGAATTTGCTCTGTTTTGGGGATTGATTCTACATTATTAATCTGCTTAAATTCTAGTGCATAGCTATTAGGAACGAGCTGCATTTGAAAAAATGATATATTCCTATTTTTTAGGACTTTCATTATTAAATCTTTGTGGTATTCTGACATTTTAACTCCGAAGTATATCCCTGTTACCGCATTAGGATTTATATCAAAAAGTCCAGACTTGCATGTGATTAACCTGACCTCTTCTTCATGTGCCCAAAGATATGATTTATTTCCTACAAGGATTTGTATAAGAAATGGTAGATTATTAGAAGAACTAAAATACATATCAAGACTAAGGTCAGGGATACCTTGTGAATAGTCCACTTCTATCTCAAAAGGAAATGAATCGTCTTTTAATTGTTCCTTTAATATCTCACTTTCGTATTCTATACAGAATCCATTATGACCATTGGAATAATATGACCATAAAAGTTCGTTAGTAACATTTTTACTTAAAGAGAATATACCCACCTTTTTTTAATTCCTTCTATCAGTATTTTATAATTTCTTTCGACACTCTCATGAATTTGTTTTTGCTCTTTTCTTACCTTTATATTGTCTAATAGCTGGCGATCATCAAACAAAACTTCTGCGGGATCATTGAGATTGTCTTTTGTTGGTATAAATATCTGATTACTTACAATGGCTAGTAGGTCCCGGTATATATCTGATCTATATTTATATAATTTCATAGTATTGAAGCTTGTTGTTAAACTTTATATCTTTTGTTTGGCGATACACGGGGCGTTTGATGGTTAAAGGGAAGATTTATATTCTCCCAAATTTGTCACAAGAACCTGTTTTTGTGTTATAAAACCATACTGTATTAGAAGCATGGTCTATTCTCCCGTTCTCTATACAGTTCCCTGTTGCAACATCATATACATAAAACGTATCACCGCTAATATTGGCAAAAGATGTATAATGCCCTGTTGCAGTATTGTAAATTTCAAATCTATTTTCACCCCTCATTCTCGTAAATGCGATACAAGTTCCGCTTGATACACTATAAATATAAAAGTCTTTCATTTTTATCTTTCTTATAAATTCTCCGCCAGTTTCTTAATATCCTCCTTACTATTCACTACATGAGTATTATTGCCGATTCGGATGACTCCGACTACTTCGTCGTAAGAAGGTTGTATAACTATTTTTTTCTGCTAATAATAACATTCATAAGCCCTACAATTTCATTTACTTTTGTTCCATCTGTTCCCAAAGGAATTTTCACTATCGGTTCTGATAAGCTATTTATATTAATAATCACAGTGTAGTCATGTATAATTTTGTCATTCTCTTGCTTAACGGTGGTTTCTTTTCTCGCAGTAGCTCCACCAACAACAGCACCAACGCCACCGGTTAAAACACCTCCAACAATCGCACGTTTAGCCATATTGCCTGTACTTGTTTTGGTTTCATAAGAAACATTTCCTTTTACTATACGTTGATTGTCGTTGAAAGTACAACTTAGTATATCGCTCATTGGTAAGTCTTTACCTAAGAGCCAAATGCGATTTACCTTTCCAAATACAATTATTTCTTTCTGAAGATTAAGTTCTTCAAAAATAAAAGTCTTATCTGGCTCTCCATATTTGGATATAAGATCGTTACGAGAGGCATTGTAAACAGGGATTTCAGCTTCTTTCTCAGCCTTTCTTTTAATAGCCACTTTTTCGTTTAACTGTTTTAGTTCTTCTTGCTTCTTTTGATTTTCGTTACTTGCCCATATAAGAGCAATTCCAGCAACAACGAAAAATGCGACAAAAATCCATCCTAATGTAGTCCATCCTGCCATAAAAGATATGATGCATAGAAATATAAGAAAAAGAACCCATCCCATAATCGTGTATTTTTTAATATTAAACAATACACAAATGTAGAAACAATATTTAACTACTCAACTATTTTTCTTGCTTTTCTTTGATTTCAGACACAATTTTCCCCAATGCGCCTAAAATAAAGTGATGCGCACGTCAACTTAATGACGTGCGCTGATTATCATTTATTAATTTGCCTGATAGCCACCTACACAAATATATGCTTGCTTAGTATCTTTCCTGAATTTAGGCGTACGTGCGTAATAGCTCGATATATTACTCAAGTTGTCCGATATAGTTGATTTATTCTCAAAACCAAGCGAAGCGCCAATAATCTCCCTTAATCCATGCTTCATTTTCTTGCCAGCTAATGCCTTTGGGTCATAAAGAGAAACAACCACGAATAAAAAAACCTTTCTTTCATATACTGAAAGCCGATCTTTGGCTATCATCATCTTATATCTATCAAGTAATATCGGTATCTGCTTCATATCATTTAGAATAGGCTTTCCCAGTGCTTCAACTCTTTTTCTTAGATCATCTTCTTCTTGAAGGGTATTCTTTAATTCCGACACACTACTAAACAATGTAGTTTCTTTATTGGTACGGAAAAGGTTATGAATAAATTCTCTACCTTTCTGAGTCCACACCGTACTAATGTAGGAACGAGTTTCTTCATCTATCGTCTCAGTATAAGTGGATGTTTCAGTATATCCCATATCCTGATATTTGGCAGTTAGTACCCAAGTGCTACCTACTTTATACTGAATACCCATTTCTTTTAGTTTCTTATTCAAAGCGACAGCAGACATTCCAAGTTCCTTAGCAATAACAGTAGTGGATACTGTATTCTTAGCCATGAGAGTACGATCGTAATACTCTGCTTTAGGTGCTATAATCCTCAAATGCTGAGACTGGATTTCATTTTGAATCTGCAACTGCTGCTTTTGTTCTTCTGACTCTACAAGAGATTTCAATGCTTCAAGATAGTTGCCAGGCAAAGTATTGTTTGATGTCTTAGAAGTAACGATCTTTTCGCATTCTATAAAGTAACGTCTAGCCTGTTTTCCTTTCTCGTTGCCTTCGACCATTGACAACTCTTTGGCGGCATCAACCGAAAGAGCATACTCAGTTGTTTTCGACTTTAGATTAGTACCTTCACGTTTGATAAAGTTGTCAAACGTGACATAATCTACATTTTCGACTAAATCGTACTTAGTAATTCGATTCTTAATCCAATTGGCAAACTCTTGCTTACTTTCTAAGAAAGCATGCAGATAACGTGCATTAACGGCTTTTTTACCGTTATTTTCCTCAATAGGAATCAATTCATTTATTTTCTTCATATCTTTGCATCATTAAGTAATTAACATTATCCCCATCAGCGACTCAGTCAATTTCGCTTTTGGGGATTTTTCTTTGACTGACTTTGTAGCAAGCGAGGATTCGAACCTCTTCACGCCTTACCGACTTGCTGAACCCTCTTTCATATTATCTACGCTTAGAATCATATAAAAGAGAAAGCCCTAATCTTTCACTATCAATATGTGGCTGCCTGATAGTTACTCGAATAGAGCTTTTAAAATATCTTTGTTACGTCCGGCAGCCACGCGAGACATATTTCTTTTCTGCAAATCTATCTCATATCCAAAAGAAAAACGATTTTTCTTTTATCAATAAACCAACATTTGGTCTATTGTTGTAAAGTAAATAAAAGGCAGCCTTCAAAGTCGTGCTAAGACTGCCTTTCTGAATAATCGTGCATTAAGCACAAAGTAATCTTTGACCCGTTAAGGCTTCTATTATGTCATTTGTGACCTTGTAGATATTATATGAAGGATTGGTTGCATCATTCGCATAACAGCTAACAGAATCACGTAAACGATATAATTCACCAATTAATTTTTCGTCATTAACTATACGGGCGATACGGCTTGCTTCATCGTAGGTTAGAAAGCTGGATTTGTTTGTTCTCGGATTCTTGCCATACCAATAAGGTACACCGTGAGTAGTAATATAAGAGTAATCGAAAATCAACACACGACCGATTAACTCGTTAGTAATATCTGCTATCCAAAATTTCGGATGCTTTGTGTCCCAAGAGATACCACGCTGACTATTGCGTTCTACCGCTTTCATTGCGACCGACCTAAGTGTCCATAAGACTTCTACTGCATACTTGTAATACTCTTCACTATTGAATAGGTTCATTACACCAAGAACGCTATTTGCATTTACTGTTTTCATGTTCGTTTATATTTTATGTGTTAGTACTTTACAAATCATCTCATATACATGAGTTTTCTCAAATCTATTCAGTATTGATGTTTTTTCAGCACCGAATGATAATTCACCGTTTTTGAACTGATATACGTTAATTCGCCCGCCTACTGTATTATGACAGTATACCTTTACTTCTTGATTCTCAGCTATTAATTCTATCATAACTTTTATTTTTTTATATGATTATTCTATATTCATCTCTTATTTACTTTAACTTTAATCACCGCAATACTGAGAACCCATATAGCCTTTGCTGTTTGAATTGTAGCAGTCATCCCAAGTTAAGCTATCCGGTTGTGCCGGTTGGTTCTTTCTCTCGTTATGAGCCGCCCAGCTTGCCTCAATCATAGCCTGTAACTTAGCTTCTTTCTCTACACGTACCTTTATAGCGTCTTTCGCCCAACGCCAAGCAGCTTGAAGACATTCGCCCCAAGAGCGACCTTTTCTTTGATACTCATTATTATATAATCTATGAGCGTCTTTCATGATTTGAGATAAGTTGAAGCGTTTCATAATTCTATGTTTTAAGTTCTTTGTTTACTTTGATGTGACAAATGTATGATTATAATCATTTAAAACAAAATAAAAACATCAAAAATGTATGATTATTGTCATTTATTAACCGAAAGTCATATTTATGACTATACAAATACATTAATATAATTACGTATGATTATAGATTTAAAATTAGTACTATAATGTTTTGAATTAAAAGGAAGTTGTTCTATCTTTGCGATAGATTTTAATCATACATTAATATGGACGTAAAAAGTATAATAAAACAGAAAGGCTTCACAATGGAGCAAGTCGCTGAAAAGCTTGAAATAACAAGGGTTACGCTTGCACAGAATCTCAGTAGAAACCCAACAGTAAATACATTGCAAAAAATAGCAGATGTAATTGGTTGTAAAGTTGGAGACTTTTTTGCCGATGAACTGGAAGAAGATAAGAACACTATCACCTGTCCAGTATGTCACACTAAGTTTAAGATGGAGGAATAAAGACATGTGCGTTAATATTAAAGACTTAAGAGTAGGCAATCTAGTAAGGATTATTAAGACCAAAGAAATAATTTCAATAGAATCAATTTATAATCATTTGGTAAATAAATTGTCCGGCATAGCGAAGGGAGAGCTAAAGACTCTTGAATTATCCGAAGTAGAAGCTATTAATATTCAAGAAGATAAGCATTTAAGTGATTTAGGATTCACCTTAAGAAAAGATGATTCTGGAGATGATGTTTATGTGAATAAAGAACTTATTTGTCTCAAGTTTATTGATAACACATTTTGCTTATGGAATTGTAGGACTCACCTCGATTATCATGAGAATATATTCAATACAGAACTCCACTTACTTCAGAACCAATATTACTTTTTGACAGGAAATGAATTAGATGTAAGCAAAATCAAATAATTCTATAACATCAAAACGCCCCATACAGTCTCCAAACAAATATGGAGCACTCAAACAAAGACGAGTTCTATAGTTATTATAACAAAAGTCCACCCGGCTTGGGATGGACTTTATTTTTCTTTTTTAGAGTGCAGTATGTTGGGACATTGCCAACAAGGGCACTTTGATGATGCAAAAGTACAATATTTATAATACTGTGCAAAGAAATAGAGGATAAATTGCTTTTTGTTTATGAAAAATTAAAGCCTGAACTCTTTTCTATTATCCCTTTAACAGCACTATGAGACTCAACTCCTACCAATAACCGATTTATTTGAGTTTCCATATCATTAGCTCTATTATTCGAGATTTGCTTTAAGATATATGCAATTACTAACAATGCTCCCTGCAAATTGTTCTTTTGGGGACCTACTAGTTTACCTACCGGTCCATTTGCTATGGATAGTGGAAGTGATATGTCAAACAGAACTCCGCCATGTGCACAAGTATTTCTAATAACCTTTATCATCTCCATGTAATTGAGGAATGTATTAACAGACTTTATCCCATAATGTTTGGCTATTTCACTCTTCGTTATTTCCGACTTAATATTCTTAAATAATTTCAATATACTTCCGAAAGTCATAAATTCAATTGTTTTCCATGCCGGTGCATACTTATCATTAATATGGTGCTTGTGGTGACGTTTTATAATTGGATTCGCTTGGAACGTATCATCATATACGTGTTCTTCAAAGCTATTTGCATATTGGCTATTCACAACCGTCGGGTCAACAAACCATGTAGGAGATTCATTATACTTATTTGATACAAAATATGTAAGATAGGTTCTAAAATTAATTTCAATCCTATTGATATATTTCATTAATACATTCCTTAGATCGCAATCGAAATAATAAAGTCTAACAACATCTTCAAACTTCGTATTTACAGTGTAAACATGAGTCCGGTTGTTCTTATTAGGATAATCCTGTTCAAAAGGAAAGCAATAGAACCCTAAACGAAAATACCCTATATCGAGTAGAGTTTCTTTCGCTTTTTCTTTATCAGAGATAATCATCCCTCTTTTTCTTAAGATGGCTATTTGCTCATCAATAGTAGTTGCTTTCTTTAGATACATTATGTCTCATTTTTATGCAAAAGTAATTCTTTTATTCAACAAATAAAAGAAATCAACCAGCAACTATCATCATCAACAAATAAATGACTGTTAATAAAGATTCCTGAGAAGATTGTTGCTATTTCAATCAATTATTAAAGCCGGAATAACCTCCGGCTTTTACTTTACCTACTAATCAACTCTACAGAGCCACAGCTGTGACTTGATTGAAAAAACGTGGTAAAAAACAAAGAAAAGTCAAGATAAATTTGTTTTTATGTAATTTTGTATGTTCTTTTGTAGAAGTATTAACACATAAAAGCACGATTATGAGTGTACTCAGCGCAAATACTTTGTTTCATTTCACAAAAAGTAAAGAGAATCTTACGAGCATATTAAAAAGTAATTTCCGACCAAATTATTGTAATGAAAGGGCTTACTTTACAGATGAATACCCCAATTGGAATATTCCTATGGTATGTTTTTGCGATATTCCTTTATCCCAAATAAAAGAACACACATCATGGTATGGTGAATACGCCATAGGGATAACAAAAAAATGGGCTATTCAGAATAATGTCAATCCAATACTATATATTAATGATAATATTGAACTGATTAATACTTTAAAAGAAAACCTCAAATTCTTACTTGATTTAAGAGATAAAGAAAACTGTATAAATAGTAACATACAGCCATATATTACCAATCTTTTTTATCAATGTGCTTATATCAAACCTTATGAAGGAGAACAATATAACCACAAGCAAAAACAGGTAAAGACTAAACGTTTTTATGATGAAAGAGAGTGGAGGTACATTCCATCAAGAGCTAAATTTTCCGAACCCAATTCTATGTTTCGTTTTGGTAATGATTCATTTATTAAAGGTGGATTTAATAGCTATATCACAGATGATTTAGGATTGAGTTTTGAACCTAAATACATAAATTATATAATAGTATCAAAAGAAAAGGAAATATTAGAAATTAAAAGAGAAATCGAAATGATCAAAGGTGAATACTCTCGGAATGATGTTGAATTACTTACTACCCGTATTATTTCAATGGAACGAATAAAAGAAGATTTTTAATATAATGCAAAACACTGTCACCTGCCCCAACTGTGGGAAGAAGTTTAAGATGAAGGAATAATACAATAAAAGTAAAAATACTATGAAACGATTTAGAATACCTTTAATATTGTCAGGCATATTAGTTTTATATTGCTTAGCAATGTACTTCTCAAAAGATGTTGCAACATGGATATATGGAGAAGTTCCAACAGATTGCAACAACGACACCCTCACAAGAACTGGACAATTTGGAGATAGTGCAGGGGCGATAAATGCACTATTCTCAGCGCTAGCTTTCTTTGGTGTTCTTTGGGCCTTAATAATCCAAAGGCAAGATTCTAAAATTACTCGTTTTGAAAACACCTTTTTTCAGATGTTAAGCTTACAACAAGAAATAGTTAAAGACTTATATTTCTCTTACGAAAAAGATGCAATAACGAGAATAGACGGTGACATTTCAGGACCAACTACACAAGAATCAAAAGAACAACGATCAATAATTGGACGAGAGCTCTTTAGGTATGCTTTTGAAGAAGCTAAACAGCGCTTGTATTTTGACGATACCTGGCATTCCTATAAAGGTATGAAAGGATTAATCTATGCAAAAGGAAAAGAGATTTACGAGAATTCATATATCGTTCCATATTTTGACCACTATTTTAGACACTTATACCGAATAATTAAATTTGTCGATGAAACAGATTTATTGCCTAACAACACTGAAATACGTTACAAATATACTAGTATAGTAAGAGCGCAATTATCAAGGTATGAGTTAATATGGATATTCTATAATTGCTTATCGGGCAATGGAATAACAAAATTCAAACGTCTTGTCGAAAACTACTCTCTATTAAAAAATATCCGCATTGAATTATTAGCTACTTCAGAAGATAGAGAACTTTATAACAAAAAATGCGAAGAGAACTATATTGAGCAAACAACAGATTTCAGCAAAGAGTACAAAAGAATAGCTTTTGTTCCAGAAGAACAACCTAAGAAAAAATACAGATATATATTACCTTTCATTTTGGACATTAATATACGAATATATCGCACACTGAAAAAGTAACAAACTCACCAAACGCCCGCACCCAGTTTGCCGACAAGTGCGAGCGTTCAATAAAAATAATATTATGAATTGGATAGATACAAATACCCTAATTACTATTTGCACAGGTGCAATCGGCTTAACGCAGTTTATTTTATGGAAACATATTGCTAAAGTCAAAGCCTATGAAGCTGAGAAAGGAAAGAACCTGGCAACTAAAGAGGACATAGGCGATATTACCAATGAGATTAAATCAGTCGAGAATAAATTTATTAATGAGACTGAAAAGTTAAAATGTAGCTTATCTATACTAGCTAACATTCAAACTGATATTGCATCAATGGAAAGAAATTCTATTATACAGGTCAACAAAAGTCTTTTTATATGGCTGGATTCTATTACTACTACTCCAGATTTAAAAAATGAAGAATCCATAGATAAACACATTCAAACACAAAATGATTTTTATCTGAAAGAAAAAGCAGACGAAATAACTTTTAGTCTGTTTGTCATAGATAATGAATTAAATAAGATGCTTAAAGAAATTTCTTTATCATTATTAAAAATGCAAGCCCAAAGACAATTTTTATTTATAGAAATAGTAAATATAGGCTACGAAATAAATAGAATAAAATTAGAAGAATCTTCAAAAGAAAAGAGAGAAAAATTACAAAAGAAAATTCAAGAGCGAATGGATTTATTAAACAAATCTCAGCAAAATATACAAGAAAAATGTATTACGATAGTGCCTACTATGAATATCTTTCAACAAAAATGCCGAGATAGAATTTATAAACTATTAAAGTCGAAACAAACTCCGGTTTAATAATCCACCAAACACCCCATGTGCCGCCAAACAAACTTAAATTCATTCCAATATGAGTATTCCAAGAAATCATCATTATGTATCTCAAATACATATAAAACAATTCTTTAGTAAAGAAGAAAATCTAATATATCTTTATGATAAGGTGAAATGTAACTTCTTCTCTAAAAACACGACAAAAAGCCTTTTTAGCGAAAAAGATTCTAACACACGTTTCATTAATCATAAAAAAGATTATTGCACATTAGAAGAAGACTTAAATAGTCATTTTGAGAGCAAATTCCCTGAGAATTTAAAAATAATAGAAAATTTTATATCAAACGGTATACTAAATGAATCAGTAAATAATGCTCTATTATTTTTTGCCAAATATGGAATTATTGGTGATATGCGGACACCTCAATATAAACAAAATATTGATGATACTTTTTTAAAAGCATTTCAACCTATTATACATCAATGTACTCCCCTATTGAAACAGGAACTTCAAGAGATGTTTGCTTTCAAACAAGAGGCTAAATACTCAAATGTTATAGAATATTCCAACATTGCAGAACGAATAATAGAAAAAATGGGGAACCTTGTTTTTGCTATTATTATACCTAATAATCCTAATGATTATTTCCTTTTACCTGATTGTTCATCATTTACTGCCAGAGAAAAAATAAATAGATACTTCAATCCTGATATTAAGGAAATAGCATATATTGCAATTCCACTTTCAAGCAAAATATTTATTCATTTCTATTCTGAAAAATTATTCGACGATAGTATTCCAGATTCAATTATAAAAAAAGCCAAATCTAAAGAAGTATTTGATCTCAATCTGAAAACATTAAACTTTAGCTACACAACTGTTGGATGTGAAAGCAAATTATATCTACGTTTATTTATTGATAAAGTTCATAATCAATAAAAATAAAGCCGGATTCCTCTGGCTTTTACTTTACTCTCTAATCATCTCCGTATTCAAACATAAAACCCCGAACCAATTGAGATCCGGGGCTGTCAAATGAATAGTGCAAAGTTGTTAATCAAGCAAAGTTCACATGACTTAATTCATTGCCGAAATTTTGTAGAGCTTTCTGTATCTTTTCAACAGTCTTTTTACTAGGTTGTCTTCGTCCTGTCACGTAGTGGCTTAATTGCCCTTGTGCCACTCCTGTTATACGTTCAAGTCCTGCGAGAGATAACTTATCACTATAATACGCAAGGAAAGAAGCCACATCATAGCTGAAATCAAACTCCACCTCAGGAAATTCCTTTCCTTCCTCAATGAAGAACTCTTTCATTTCATCACGAGCTAGCAAGAAATCCTGCATAGCTTCTTGAGCTGTCTTTCCGTCACCCGTAAGACCGAAAGGCAAATTGTTATCATCGGGCATATATGCGCTATACCCGTCGTTGCTGCGTTCTATAAAAACTCTAACTTTCATAATCGTGTGTATTTAGATGGATAGGATTAAAAATTAACCCCTGAATCCCGTTTAATTGATTTTAATGTTCCACTTGCTACTTCTTGCTTGCCATGATTGCTTGTAGTAAAGAACTTGCCTGTAATTGGACTATACCATAAGGGATGTCCGGCTCTTTGTTTTTTTGTCTTTACGCACCCACCTTCAGCAAGTAGTCGTTCCAGTTCATTATACTTCATATCTTATTCGCTTGATTAACAACACAAAGATAATGATATTAAATTTAATATCAAACAAATTGCAACACAAAATGATATTAAATTCAATATCATTAACAATATATGAAAATTAAAAGTTAGTCTTATTCACCAATCATTCTCCGAATCAACTCCCTATTCCTCGGATCATCCGCATTTATCACCTCTCCTACACTCTTTCCAAGCAATTTCCGTTCCTCCTCACTCAAATAAATAGTAGTAATAGCATCAGCCATGAGCATCTTTAGATTAGCATAGCTGATTCCCCACATGACATAGTCCATTGTCCATCCATAACGCTGACAAGCAAAGTCTATCAATGTCCCATAGGTACTATTGCCTCCAAAGGTAACGCTACTATTATCTTTCTTTACTGCGGCTATTCTGCTGCGTTCTAAGCGTTCTTTGTCTATTCCAAAGTACTTGATAAACTCTTCTGTATTATCTCCGGACAGAACGATTGTAAATATGGTAGCGAGTTCTTCTGCTGCTAACTCAGAGAATTCCTTCGCTCGTACTTCCACCTTACTACCATCAAAGACATCTTCCTTCCGGTTGAACGTATAGTTAGACAGTATTCGGCAAACAATCTCCTTCTTTTCGGTACATAACCGAATGGCTTCCAAATATGGATTAGCAGATATCAGTCTAGCATCAGCCTCCAGGCTCTTGAACAATCTTGCCAAGTGATAAGTTATCCCCAACGTAGGAGGATATAAATAAAATTGCTGACTACCAATATTGAAACCGACAGGTCTCTCAATGATGGTATCAGCAATGTTCATTTCAAGCAATTCTTTATCTTCCATAGTGCTAAATAATTAAAGAGTGCCAGCTAAAGCACTCTTTTCTGAAAACAATCTTTTATTAACCTTCAGGTGCAGGAGCACTTGCGGTATAGGGTTTAACCTGATTGCCGGTAGCAGGTTTCAATGCGTCAAAAGTATATTTCCATTTCTTTCCTTCTGACGTATCGAAAGTATCTTCTACTGAAACTGTTGCCCGATCAATCAGAATCCCTTCGACAGACGAATCTTCAGGAGTAAGCCGGACAGCATATTCTTCCTTGACTACCCCATCCTCATCTTCGATAGGTTTACTTCTGCCTTTGCCCGCACGGATCTCGAACTCAAAAGCGTATGTATTTCTGGAATACTTCACCGCTTCATTTTCCCCGCCTTCAACCTTAGCTTCCTTCTTCTCTCCTTTGCTTGTCGTTAGTTTAGTAGAGTTTTCTACCGGATCGTATTCTAACTTATCCCATTTAGTAGGTGCAGCTCCATCAGCACCCAGCTTTCCAAATTCAATTTTGGGTTTTCCCCATGATAATTGTGCCATAATACTTATTCGTTTACTTGTTTATACAATAACTTGTTATTGATGAAGTGCTCGCTCTTACCGTTCACTTCCATTACCCTTTGTTTATCCAGCGTGAAACGGTAATCTTCTCCACGTTGCACTTCTAAAAGTTCAGCGGCCAGTTTGCAGAGTTGACGCAGACGGACTGAATTCTCCTCAGCTTGCCCATCACGTAGATTATCGGGAATATAGATATTCACATTTACAAAAGCTTCCTGAATCTGTCCTTTGCCATTGTCAAGCATAGAAATGACAATATCTTCCTTGCCTGAGTTAAGCGGTCTTAGAGTCTTGCTCAATTTCCCGGTAACAGCCTTCTCCAGTTCAGACCCTTTGATTATTTTGTAAACATCATCCTTTATTTCAATATCCGATTTCATCCTACTACCTGACTTTTAAGTTTCTCCATCATATGATAAAATTCAGCATGAGCCAACAGTTCTGCAGAAGCAAGAACAGACTTACTATCTTTGGCTTCTACATATTCGGCATAATGCATACCAGCAACGACGATCAGCACATATCCGCTTGAGTAGTTCTTAGCAAGTCTAACAGCTAGTTCCTTACCTGTTTTCGATCCTTCTGAACCACTTAAGACAGTTTCAAAGCCGGACGTCTTCACAATCTCCCCATGAGCAACAACGACATAACCAACAGAGCTTCGAAGATTTCCAGTTTGATTAAACCAGCTTTCTTCTTGTGATCTATCTCTAGCCTCTGTCACGCACTCATTACCTAGATTCGCCAAAGCCTGAATAGTAACCGAATCGATCTGTTTAGTTCCTGTATCAAACATAGCATTAATCTCCGACAATGATGTAGTCATTCTTATAGCCATAGTTTTGCATTTAATTGTCCTCTGTGAAAACCTTGAACCTGTTTTTCAGCTATTACGCACCCATTGTTTAATAGCCGGATAACATCACCTATCTTGAACTCTCTACAATTTTGATTCAGATAAACCACATATTGATACACATATACCTTACCATCTTCAAAAGTCATCTGATTAGCTTTATTGTTAAGTTCATACCGACAGGGAATTTCACCTTCAAAAGAAGATGTACCAGGATGATAATCACCTAGATAGTCTTCGTAGCCTTCGATGATTACTTGGTATTGCAATATGTGAGGTCTGAAATTAGGTATCATAGATAGTCTGCTATATCAAGAATCTTAATCTTACTACCTAGCCTATTAGGTAGATTATATTCACTACATAAAAAAGAATAGTAGTCCTTAATTCCTTGAATATTCCAAGAAATAGCAACCCCTCCTTCTCCCATTGAGGAAGGTCGAAGCAATAGAGAGGGGATAAACTTTGCAATACCACACAGTACCCGCGAAATAGTATCCTCATCTATCTCACCCTCTCCCTTTATTCCAGAAGTAAGACTAATTTCCAAAAGGTCAGCCGCCGACACCTGAATGCCGAAGGTCTGAAACTTCTGTTGTATGTAGTCGTTTACCGTCATCTTAGTATGGTGTAATCAATCTACTATATGCAGTGTAACTATAATGCGTACAATACTTCGATTTATATACGTATCGGAACGGACATTTAGGAACAGTTACCAACTTACTTTGAATAGCCGGACTTTCAGCAATAACGAATACAGATTGCGGTGCTGTTAACACCAAGTAATCCATAGGAACGATTTTAACGACCTCGTTCTGAATCATAGGCAGACCGACATCAAGCATCACAACATCTGATTTGGGCAAGATAGGTTCACTAATATTTGATGCCCGTACGCCCAATGAAACCAAGGACATCATCAAAAAGCCACACATGGCAAAAATAAAATTCTTCATTTCTTTACTGATTTATAAAATTAAACAATGGAAGGGTAGCATTACCTACCCTATCCTTTTACTCAATACCCAATGCTCCTTTCAATTTGGCAGTTGATTCTTCATCAAGTTCTGCAATCTTAGCCAAAAGAGTTTCCTCTTTCATGTTACCGGATGCCTGTACACCAACAGCTTTCAGAACTTCTACAAAAGCCTTTTTCTCGAATTCTTGTTCAAAAAGGGAGATTTTAACCTCCTTCTTTTCTTCGGGAGTCTCGATACACTCGGTAAGATTGCGACTTGCCAGATCTTTCACGCGAGATTCGTCCACGATTTCGATCACTTCACCCGGATTATAAAGCTTATGAGTGTACTTATCACGGAAAATACTAACAACCTTTACCTTCATGCTTGTACAGTTTTAGAGTCCAAACAATAAATTCTGTCTATATTATCAATGACAGGAACGACCATTGCCTGAGAAGAAGTAAACTCTTGAAGAGGATCATTCTTTGCATACTTAGACAAAAGGATGAAATCATCAGCAATCTGATAAACTACTCCAGCAACGGGTCTTGTCTGTTCAGCAAGTGTGGTCCACACCAAAGATCCTAATTTCTCATCACAGGTAAATACAGCCGTACCATCCTTCCAAGGCTTATGTGACTGACGTACACCGTTAATCTCCGTTTTGATCTTACGGTTCACACGATGGAGGATAATACTAAACTTCTTTTTCAATGTTTCTGTAGCCGAATCCAAATCAAGAGCCGGAACGGATGTACCTACGAACTTATTGATGAAAGCCCATTGTTCTCTCGCTTGTTGGCTGATATAGAAAGCATTCAGCCAGGTATCATCAGCCCATACGTCAGTAACAGTGTTACTGTCATCATCAGCCTTATCCATAATGCGCTTAATATCATCCATCACCTTGGCATCTGCACTACTCCATAAAGCAGATACGCCAAATTGATTTTCATCTTTGTAGCCATAAGACAGCCGGATACCAGTACCATTGTTTCTTGTTGAAAGAGCAACACCTGTTGAAAGACCAGACAGAAACATATCTTCGATACGTTCCCAAACACCTTCAAGACAACGCGGAGTATCAGCAAAAATCTTATTGATAATAAGATTCACCGAAAGTCCCTGTGCAATCATATTATCCACATCCTTCATCTGCTTCTCCGTCAGATAAAGTTTCATTCCCAACTTAGGGATATCACCTGTTGCAGTGGAAAGAGAATCACGCTTTTTCAGCGGGAGTTCTGAATCCAAAGAAACAACATCGGCAGCTACACGGCTGTAATCAGCCAATATGCTGGCCCACTTTCCATCAGCAGAGAAATCAGGAGTAAGCAGATCTTTATACATATAAGTCTGCTTAGTTTTATTTCTCTCATTGATTTTCTCAACGATAGATAAAACCAACTGTGGAAAGAATTTTTGAGCGTACTCGAAATAAAATGATTTTTCCATTATGCTTCTTCGTCTTTTCTAAATTCAACTAAAGGTAAAGCTGCTTTCAACGCCGTTAGAATGGTATCATAAGCGTATGGGGCTGCTGCCATGTTAACTCTACCTCTTGTCATGATAGCTGCAAAAGGTTTGGCGGTACGGATGGTACCTCTGATAATCCCCGCATAGGAATATCCGTCAGGAAGAGTACCGAATGACGTCTTGTCTTCATTCAAAGGCATAGGTTTATACGTCCCGGTACCATCAGTAATAGCAGGAACACCCGCCTTAATTACATTCAATGAATAACCGGTCACATCCAAGGAACGTCCCCCTTCAATACCATCAAGGTATTTAGCAATAACGATGTTATCATCTCCCGTGATAATCTCGTTCGGTTCATTGTTTAGATTTACTTTCGTCATCTTTTGATTTTTAATGAATTAGAGAATTTGCAATGTCTGAAATTTGTTCTTTCGATGGTTTGCCATCATCAAGAATATGTCCCATTCGATTGCTTGGTAAATTAGCCGTTTTTAGATTGGTAGCGACTGTAGTAAGATGTGAGTTGATTACTGTTTCATCTGCATCTGCGGAAATAGCAAACCCCTCTTTAATACGCCAATCAGGAATACCTAATTCTTTGGCTTTAGACAAAATCGTATTGGTTCTGGAAGTTTCAGTTTTTTCCCTTTCAAGAGCATCGTACTTTTCTTTAAGGGCATTGAACTCTTTCTCTCGTTCAATTTCTTTTTTGGAATACTCTTCGAAACGTTTATCCATCTCCTTTTGCCACTCCGGTTTGCCTTCATCAGCTTTCTTAGCATCTTCTTCAGCTTTCTTTCTAGCAGCCTCTGCTTTTGCTTCATCGTCTGCCTTTTTAGCATCAGCTAATGCCTTTTCGCGTGCCGATGTGACGCGTTTGTCTATTCCACTTTGAAGACCTGTCAAAAACTCTTTCTGAGCAGAAATGACGAGGTTTAGATTTTCATCAGTTACCAGCCCCGTTGTACCAAGTGCGTTAGCGTGTCCCTGAAGAATCTCATCAGATAACCCAAGAGCCTTATACTCCTGTTTTAGTGCATTGAATATCTTTTCTTTCATACCATATGAATTATATTATTATTTAGAATTCGTGGTATAAAAGTAGTGATGAAGGAAAGAAAAAGGAAATAATTAGAGAGGTAGAAAACAACAATTCGCCAATTGTTGGAAAATAGCATAAAAAAGACGCAAAACCAACGGAATCGCGCCTATGCTTAGATAAAACTATTTATTTCTCCTTCGAACTCTTAATCTAACCATCTCTTTCCTTCCATATGGAGTTAATATCCAATAGGAATACAGTCCATCAGTTTTTAATAAATCAGTTTCTATCAACCCAAGAGACATGAGTTGAATTAAGATTGTCTGAAAACATTCATCGTCTATTGTATCAAGGCCACCTAAGTTTAATTTAGAATGCAATATTTCCATAATTTGCTCTTTAGACTTTGGTGTTAACAAACTATCAGATAAGTACAGAAACAATTTGTTCCATGTTTCTTCAACAGTACGATACCCTACATCTAAACAGTTGCAATCAAACGGATCTTCACTATGAAAATACGTTATATCAAATTTATCCTCACCACGCTCTAAATCTTCAATATCAACTGGTGCGCTTGCATCTATTTCCTTAATTCTAGACAATAAATAATCTTTTTCTTTTTTAAGTTGAAGCAATTCTTTATTAGCTTCAGCAGAAGAAACTTCATCCGCTTTAACCCATCCTATACGAGGATGGATTTTTATCTCATTATTTAATCCTAACACGACTTGGGATGCCAACTCATCAGCATTACTCCAAAATTTACATGATCTCTTTTTTACACAAAATTTAAAATCTTCTAGCTTATTACGTTTAGATTGTTCTTGCTCTATTTTGGTGCCAGGCAAAGACTCGGGATTCTTATGCACAAACGAAATGACTGGAACTCCTTGTTCTATTGCATATTCAAACTCTTTCTGCGTGTAACTTTTCCCTGATTCTTCTTCAATTGAACCATAACGCCCCGCCACTATCAAAACATAGTAATCACATTCCCGAATGAGGCTCTTTATAACCTCCCATTGCGAAGAATCGGAAGCGTTGAAATATTCCATTCCGACAGGAAAACAATTCATTTGCAGAAGAACTTCCATCACCTTTTTACGTTCTTCCTGTAAATCCTCGTATGTTGAGCTAACAAACACTTGATATTTCTTCTCCATAGTAATCTTATCGCAGATTTAAATTTCAGTTACTTTCTCTATTCGTTGATTTCAGTTTTTTTAATCGAATAATGTTCCTCTTCATACTCAATAACCAACTCAGATAGAATCCTTAACTCTATCAATCTCGGATCAGTCAATGGAGTTTCATCATCTGTCAAAGGAAGAAGTTCTTCTACCCTTTGGCAGATTGCATCATGTTCTATCTCATTCTCTATTTTTACCATATTACAAAAGATTTATAGCTGACAACTCCTTAGTCAAAGACTGAATACCTTTCTGTATCTTCTCCAACTGCTGTTTGCGCGGTTTGTGCACTCCGGCAGCATAGTGCCACAACTGGCGTTCATTGATTCCTGTAATACGGCTCAATGCAGCCTTAGTAAAGATATTGCTGTAATAATTGATAAAGGTGGCAGCATCAATCTTGAATTTTAGTTCAAACTCTCCAGACAAAACTTCACAGGGATTAGAGTTATCTTCCAAGTATAATTCGATAGCCTCCTTCATGTTATCCTCCAGCTCCTTCATGTCGTTACAAACTGTAATGACAGGAGCACCTTCGATATAAGCACTCAGATTCTTTCCTGCGTGTTCAACGATTACTTCTACTGTTTTCATATTACCTCCTTTTTAAATTGAGAGAACAAGGGGGGGGCTACTTTAGCCCCGCTTGTCTCAAAATGTTGTAATAAGTGCCTTTCTCAACGCCTTTGCTGTTATGATTCGGTACAATAACCACCTTACCGTCTTTTTCAAACTTCATGTGGCTACCTTTCTGACTCTTTAGAACAAAAACCGTTTTCTTGCAACATAGTTACAACGTCTTTAACCGATTTGTAACTCATAACGCTTTGGACTTAATTACTATGCAAATATAGTAATAATATGAATACTAATAAACTTATTATTCATTATTTTACTATGATTTCAAAGAATCTAAGTAATCATATAAAGCAGGAAGACAATTTCGGTCAAACTCAAATTGAGTAGCTGTATATGGGAGGTATTTTGCATCTACATTCTCTGCATCTTCTCCCCATTCACACCCTTTTCGTTTTCCTATTTGGATTCCACTGGCATTATCTCTAATCCACTCCCAGATCATTCTACCAAGTTGATCGTTTTTTAATGATTTTGCACATTCATGCTTTCTACAATAAAGGATAAATTCATCATTACCCATTTTAATTGTCTTGCTCATAACTTTTTCTTTTTAAAATTAAACAAATATACAATATAGAATATGAAAAAGAAATTTATAGAAAAAAAATAGCGGCAACCTTATCAAATTACCACTATCCAAAAGGAAAACTAACAGCCTTTACCTTTTTTCTTTGCACCTTTCTTCTTTCCCATAACAAATGTTCTGTTTTAATATGATAAAATTATAAACCCAGTAATATTTCTCATTTCTCCTCCAAATCAGGGTCTATTTTTCTTGTTTCAGACTTTCTAACTTCTTCCTTCAATATCTGTTCTACCTCTTCATCTGGTTTATCAGTAATACCCAAAAGCCTAACAGCAGTACTAAGCGATATAATCCCATCCGAGTAAGCAGAACCAATAGATGCCCACCTGGTTTGCTTATCTTCTTCAAATGGTTCTTGAAACTCAAATGAAACAACCAGTTCATCAAGAAGTTTTGCTTTATCCGGATGAAGGAATTTCAATACTGATATAATAACCTTGACTTCCCGATCAACCAATATATCATATATCTCAAGATTCTTCAATCGCTTGATATAGCCTATAATCAGGGCTCTTTTGATCGCCTCCCCAGAAAGAGTACCAATACCTTTCATTCCTTCAAAAGAAAGATCAGGAGTTAGTGAGTCCTCGAGAATAGATGATTTCAAATCTTTCTTCTCGGCTTCACGTGTTTCAGAAGATAGTGGAGGGTCTATGTACTCAAACTTAGAATCTTTCCCATAATACTGAATCAATGTACCTATTGCATCCGGGTCTTTCAAACCTTCAATTACATCTGCTGTAGCTGCCGCCATTGGATCAGAGAAATAGTTATTGATATCACCAGTTTTGGAATCAAGCATTTCTTCTCTTTCTGCACGATGCTGCACACCCATCCATGCCTTTTCTTGCTGATAGAATATAATGTTTATCTTTCCTGTAGGATTCTGGTAAGTCTCAACCTCCCATCCGACCGCTCCTTTCTTACAGTTAAAATAAAAGTCTTTGGTTTGAATATCCCAATGTTGTACAGACCTTCCAGATGATTTAACGAAGTACCCAAAAGCAAAAGCAACCAATGTGCCATACTGGTCAAACAATGGCCTAAGCTTGTAGCCGGTAGACTGGGCCAATACAACTACCTTCACTCCTGCTTTATCATTCTCATTCCTGTAAAGATGATATAGTTTTGCACTCTCTGTCTCTGCTCCAGCAAGCCTTTTAACCTTACGCATGGTAACATTGAACCTAGTTTCATTGATGAAGTCAAGAAATAATTGATAGACATCATCATCACCGGCCTTCTTTTCCCATTTGATCGGTTTACCAAGAAGGAAAAACAATTCTATCTCATTAATGAACTGTTGCCTGTTTCTCGGAAGTTTCTCACTGATATATGGTTCTTTATTCTTTCTGAACTTGTTAGGACGCTTCATTACTTTATGAAGTTCCGGCTTGTACTCACTCAAAGCGATATCTACTTCATCCTCACGATTCTGCATCAGAGCAACAGCTGTACCTATATCCCCATCTTTTATAAGTTGATAGATATCTCTCTCAACGCCCATCGAGTTAAGAGCTTTGTTTCTAAATAACGTAAATAACTCCTGTATATAATTCATGATCTATAAGTTTACCAAATTCCTAGTTCTTCCTTAGTGTATTTCTTGGCAAGACGGACTTTCCTTTTCTCATAACATCCAGTAAGAGCATCAGGTGCATCATCATTAGTATTGCCACCTTCTTTCCTATATTTCGTAATCGCATTATAAAACTCAGGCCATTTCTTTTCCCATCCAACAGGAAAGAACGTCATATTATTCACATCAGATGATTTTGTAAATATGCGTACCTGCTTGTTTTCAGTTTGGCAGAACCAGTTAACAAATGTCCTGGTATTATTAATCTCCCGACACTCCCTCGATACATTTCTGGCAAATCCACGGCCACCGTTATTGCTTTCCACGTCCGCCCAATCCGTATTATTTTTTGTTAGCATCTCAGCAGTCTTGGGTTCTGTGTATTCCATCGGCTTCTTAGTATAAAGGACATCAGTCACATAATTACCGACTGGAGTATCAACAAAACAGATGGAGCACAAGTAATCACTTCCTGTATCCGCCGTATCGGTATAGTTCTTGTTTTCTGAATCCTTGTAATGTGGAATTATCTCATAAGTTTGGAACTCACGATACATTAGTCCTTCTATAGGAGTAGGATTCTGCATATACTGGGTATCGAACACAAAAGAATTGGCTGATTCTATTTTATGCAGTTCTTCAACCGTATGCTTGAACTCCCAAAGAGCCTTTTCTTTACCATCCTCGTCATGCTGGATGCAAGGCAAAGATACAACCGTCCAATCCTCCGGCTCTATCTCTTGGAGGTAACCACAAAGATCATGTTCATGCAGTCTTTGCATGATTATAATAATGGGAGTATTACGTGAGTTTACGCGGTTCCTAATGGTCGTTTCAAAACGGTTGTTCACCCGTTCTCTTACTGTCTCGGAAAGTGCGTCTTCCGGTTTTATAGGGTCATCTATTATTATCGCTCCTGCAAAGTCAGTATCCCATGCAGGCATGAAATCATCAATATCCTTCTCTTCCTTCTCATCGGGATTATCCACTTGCCCGGCACCGAACCCTGTTACCTGCCCGGCTGAACTGACTGCGTAAAGTCCTCCACCAGCGTTGGTGTACCACTTCTTTGAGTTGGTACTGTCTGTTATGGATTCAGGGAACAATCTTTGATAATAATCAGAGCGGATAATGCTGTTAATCTCTTTGGAGCTATCCAAAACCAGGTCATCGGAGTATGAAAGATGGATAAACTTCGATTTAGGATTCAAGGCCATGCCATAGGAGATAAAGTTCTTTACTGCCAGTTCGGTTTTTCCGTATCTAGGAGCGATATTAATGATAAGACGTTTGATTTCCCCGTTAATCACCTTGTCGAGAGCCTCACAGATAATACGGTGATGTTCCCCCACTATAAATCTATTACCCGTCTTCTTCTTGAAAATATACCGGGTAAAGTTTAATGTACTTGATAAGCAGAACGTTCTTTCTATATCAATATCTTTAATATTCATGATCCATTTTATTCCAAAGTTCCTTTGCTTCTTCTTTTGTTAATGTTCTCGGTACCTCAGTAGAAGGTATATCCCCATCAGTTTTAGGAGATGACTTATTCCATTGTTCGGGTTTACGGTTTTTAAGCCAAAAAATACCAGCAGTGGTGTCAGGAGGAACTTCTTGTTCAAGTTCAACAATCTCTACCCTCTCTTTTTCGCATCTACGACCTTCTTCATCGTAATAAACATCTTTCACTTTGATAGCCTGTTGAACTTTAATAGTCATACCAGTTGCTTTCTTGTACATAGTATTCTCGACTTTCAGTTCAAGAGGTGCACGCCCGCTTTTTAATGCTTTGGATAATTCGGGCAACTTTCCCTTCAATTCAGAGAAATATGTTTCATTATAGCCGATGTTTGCAGCAATTTGCTTATCGTCTAATCCATCTCTCGCCCACCCTTCTATCCGAATGAGATTGTGAGGGTCATTAAAATCAAACTTCGGTTTTGCCATATCAATCTACTCTTTCTACCATATCAGACAATACTTCACCTTTGATATATTTTTCTTGAGGCCTAAAACCAAAACGTTGAAGAAATACTTCTTTATTACTTTGGTTGCTGAATGTTAGAACTACGAATGTATCTACCGATTCCTCATTCTTTGTCTGAGAATGATTCATTACGGCTTTTCTCATTTCTCTTTTGCTGTCATAAATCTCTTTATTCAGTTTCATGACTTCTTTATCAGCTTCACTCGGTTCTTCTATCGAAAGTAAATCTACTTCAACGCCCAAAACACCAACATCATTAATGTCAAGACCTGCACACTCAAAATCTATATCACTCAACATTTCAGCAAGAATATCAGTATCAAATTCACCTTGAACTTTTGTATTATTGAAAAAGATGTTCTGCTCCTTCTCTTCTTTCTCTGACAAATCAACCATAGCAACTGTTAGATTGTAGTTTTTCTTCCTTTCAAGTGAATCAAGAATAGATATGCGTTGATGGCCTGATACTATGTTCATAGTGTTTTTATTCACCACAATGGTATCAAGGAGTCCAACCCGTTTTATATTATCCTTCAGCTTCTTTTTAGCCGAATCTGATATTCTGCGAGGATTATATTTTGCATTTTTAATCTGCTCACGATTGATGGTAGCAGTTTCAAACTTTTGGTACTTACTAACCTCTTCCATATTTAGCTTCTATTAGATTAAATTCTTTGATGATTTTCTTATAGTCTGCCGGATAATGTTCTTTTATGTACAGTATGGTTTCTGGACGAAAATTGATACCCGAACTTCCTCTTTTACTTCCAAGTTTCAACGGCTCCGGCAATTTATGTAATTTAATATATGAAAGACAATCCCTATTTGTCCAGTTTACGATGGGGTAATACTTATCATAATCAAAGTGAATCTCAGACTTTGCGGCTTTATTGAACATACCTCTACGAACAAAAGAATCAGATATCTTCATTCCATAGACAACTACATCTGATTGATACTTAATTTTGAGATAGTCTTCGATATCACGCAACTTCAATCTTTTCAATCCATCAATATGCTTGACGCTCAACAGACCTTGTGTCTTGAAGTTATATAAATCAGTATGCGGAAGTTGGACTATTTCTATATTACCATAAGACAACGCCCAATTAAAGAACGGTTCTACTATATTCAAACCTTTTACATGATACAAAAAACAACATACTACTTTCTTGAACTGACCTTGTAGCAAATGTAACAAGACAATGCTATCTTTGCCAGTTGCAGAAAAAAACAATATTGCCGTATCACTTTTATGTGATGCGTGCAATATTGTTTCTCTCGTTTTTTGCATTACAGAGGCATTCATTAATCACCTCCAAACGCAGCCGTAAGGTCTGAGCGCTTTTGTGCTCTTGTTCCAAACCCTGATTGATGACCTACTGCCGCTTTACCGGCATTTACTCTACGTCCACGGTTACTTAATCCAGTGGCGCGATTAATTCTTCTTCTAATACTTCCGACTCAGCTTATTTCTCCCCTTTAAAAGTTTCTACTATATTACCTAACTCAAATATTATATAAGCTAACGCATATTCTTTTCCGCCTTTCTTGCTTATGATAAAATCTCCATTTTCATCATACAAGAACTCAACACGAGCATCTTTTACTTCGATTATAAGATACGGGCGTTTACCTTTGTATTCACCGGTAACAAGTTTCAATCTATCATAAGATTTAGCTTTAACCATTACTTCTGAATCACCCTCCGGAATATCTTCTTCTTTCTCATATTCTTTCCCATCAACAACAAATGAAACGTAGTCTACTACGTTTTTTGGAGTTATTTCACGTCTTTCAAAATCCTTCTTCCCGGAAAGAATATCATCAAAAGGTTTTTGCTTTATCTCTAATTTAAGTTCTTTCATAATCGTGTGTATTTTAAATTAATAATCATCGTTCATTTACACTCCCCACATCTCGCCACTAAAAATACGGCTTATTGTAGTTTTACTAACATTAAATCTTTTTGCTATATCTACTTGTTTCATTAGGCCTTTTAAAGACTTAATCTCTCCAACTTGATCTCTATTTAAAACATTCTTTTTATAAACTGTAACAGCCCGTTTTTTAACTTTCTTACGCAATTCATTTATGTAATCTGGATTTTTCATCTGTTCTTTGACGTGCATACTCGAATGTTCAGATAGAGATAATATTTCCAGATTCAATAAATCATTATTGCGTTTATTTCCATCTTTGTGATGAACGACCTCATTTCTCTTAAGCTTTCGGCCGATAACCTTTTCTACAAGATATCTATGCTCATCTATTCGTTTACCATCTATTTTTAATGCCTTATACTGATACATAGTAAATATTTTAATAGTTGCGGGTGATGGTAACGCTCCATCTTTCTCTACCAAGTCAAAGTAGCGAGATGTCTTTTTCTCTAACCCGCGATAATACCCCAAAGGTACTACCACAACCAAAGATAACGAAATATCTTCAACTGTTTAAACCAACAATACATGAAATGTTGGTTATTTCTGTCTTTCCAACCATTGATCTCGCTTTTCTCTACACTTTTCAAGAGATGGTGTACAACATGCAAAGAGTTCACCACTTTCAGCACGATAGTCGTACTGGTACATTTTTACTCTCTTACCTTTCAACCTGGTGTTGTAGGTACAATAATTCTCTTTACCGGGTTGGCATACGCTACAACCATTTTTGTTTATTGAGTTCATAAGCAATCAGTTTATGCACACCCGAATAGAAATATACGGGTATGTGTGGTTATTTAAGCTACTTGTTTCAATTCTAACAAAGTCAGTAACTCAATGAACTTTTCTTCGTAATAAAGCGGCTGAGTACTTTTAGGATTATTCGGATTAACCTGATTCTCACCAAAACTCAACCCTTCACCTGTTATTGATTTAAATTTCTTAGTGCCACCGTTACTTGATGGGCGACTACACTCAACCATGAGGCCCTTTTCTATCATCTTCTGATTGAAGGTCTGTGCACTAACAGAAACTCCGTTCTCTTTCAAAAGTTCACCAGCAGACTTCAATACACCTTTAGATGGGGTATAGTCGGGCGTTGGTAATCCTAGAGGTTCGGCGATGGTCTTTGCCAAAACAAGTTTACTACTCTCGTTCAGATTGAGAAACCCGGTTAGCCAGTCTGCCACCGCTATCTTATCTTTTACAGTAGCTGATTTAAGTTGTTTTGCCGCTTCAATGGATTTATGAAAGACTTTACGATAGACGTCAAAGACGGTTCGAACCTTACGAGCGATAAAGAACTCAAGACATGAGACGGTGAGAAAGTATTCATTAGTTGGTCTACCACTTTGTGAGTTTTCCGCATCTTTGCGTAAAATCTGATAATCAACACTTTGAATAAATCCAGAGCTTTCAGAAATTAGTGCCCTAACTGCCTCTTCTTTTCTACCATAAACCAACGGCCAGACCTCTTCCAGATTCACCGGATATTTCTCACTTGCTTTCGCCAATCTTAAAATAGCGTTGAAATACGTCTTTATTTCTTCGCTTGAACTTGACTTTGATAATTGATTCATAATTCAATATATTTGGTTAATAATGTTCTTTATAAAAGGCAGTCCCTAAGGTCGTGCTCAGACTGCCTTTTGATAATCGTGTTACTTTGTCAGGGATTTTACCCTATCACTTATTGTTAAACCGATGATATACGCTACATCATTGGCGCAGTTGTTCAGTCTGCTAACTGTTTCATCCATGCAGTCCCATTGTCCAGCATCTCTCAGTTCTTTTTCATCCATAGCCGATTGTATAATGTTACGGGATTGGTTGATAAGACACATAGCTTTTAATAGTTCAGAGTGAACCGCCTGATTTTTAATTTCTTCAATGTTGATTTCTGTTTTCATATTATTTCATTTATGTGTTAGTACTCTACAAATCATCTCATAGACATGAGTTTTCTCAAATCTATTTAGTATTGATATTTTTTTCAGCACCGAATGATAATTCACCGTTTATGAACTGATATACATTAATTTGTCCGCCTATCGTGTTATGCCGGTATATCTTTACTTCTTGATTTTCAGCTATTAATTCTATCATAACTTTTATTTTTATATGTTTATTCTTTGTTCATTTCTTATTTACTTTGATTTTAATCACCGCAGTACTGACTACCCATATAACCTCTACTATTTGAGTTTTAGCAATCGTCCCAAGTAAGAGTACTAACAACATTGCAAATAGTTCGCTCTACCGGCTTCTGATTGGCTAACATAGCCTTAATCTTAGCTTCTCTCTCTTCTGCGAACTTGATAGCATCTTTAGCCCAACGCCAAGCGAGTTTCAGACATTCGCCAAAGGTTCTGCCCATTCTTGATTTACTTCTATAGAAGCTGTGGGCGTCTTTCATGATTTGGGATAAGTTGAACTTCTTCATATTAGTATTGCTTTATCATTACGCAACAAAGGTAAAGCTATATTTTATCACATACAAGTAAATGATTAAATATTACTTAACCATTAACACTATTTAATAAACTAATATTTTATCAATTCATACATAGAATTAAAATATTACTATATTTGCGGAGTAAAACAATTAAAGGTATATTTTATGCAAGTAAGAATTAAAGATATAATGATTGAGAAAGGTGTATCATCTGTTAGTTTAGCTGACATGATTGGTGTTTCCAAAGTTACAGTAAGTAATCTCATTAATAGTAAAACGATGCCATCGGTGGAAACCCTTGAAAAAATTGCTACTGCTCTAAACGTTCCAATGTGGCAGCTTTTTGCATCACCAGATGAAGTCAAAGGAGAGGAAGACAAGAACACAATTACCTGTCCGGTATGTCACACTAAATTTAAGATGGAGGAATAAGAAAAGAATTTACTGATACTATTATGCAATTATTTAAGCATCTCATAAAAGCACGACTATGAATAAAATATATCAAGTATTTATAAGTTCTACATATCAAGATTTGATAGAAGAACGGCAAAAGGTAATTGAGGCATTGTTAGGGAAGAATTGTTTTCCAGTTGGGATGGAATATTTTTCTGCTACTAATGATGCCCAGTTTACTGTGATAAAAAAACTTATTGACAGATGCGACTATTTTATTTTAATAATTGGTGGCCGATATGGATCAATAGAGCCTAAATCAGGAAAGAGTTACACACAACTGGAATTTGAGTACGCATCAAGTATTGGAATACCAATGGCTTCATTTTATCATGCAGAACCACACAAACTGCCTGGCGACAAAATAGAATCAACTGATGCCGGAAAGCATAGATTGGAGGAATTTAAAAAAATCGTTCAATTAAAATTATGTAATTCTTGGAAAGAACCTTATGAATTGGCACTGAAGGTTGTTAAAAGTTTAGACTATTTATTTGAAAATAGCCCTCGCTTAGGATGGGTTAGAAGTGATAGTATGGTAACTGAGAACAGCGTATTTATTGTAGGAAAAGAGAAAGATATTGCTAAACTTGACGAAAAAATATCATTGTTAAGTAAGCGTATCGTTTCTATAGAAAAGTTTAATAACAACTTAAGAAATATAATAAAAACGCCTTTAGAAATTGGTAGCAATGTTCGCATTTGCGAAGGTAATTTTGAAGGTGTAGAAGGCAAATTGGTCGCAATTAAAGGAGAGTTTGCCAACATTCATTTGGTTTTGGATGGTCTGGGAGTGGGTGTTTTAGCAAGAGTACCAATAAAGCATATTGAATGTATTTAAAAACTTATTTTATACAATTAGATTAGAGAATAAAGAAAAACCGGATTCCTCTGGCTTTTAATGTTCACACTTACGTAAATATAACTCACATTTATTGGTTTTGTCCTATTTTGTATGTATGTTTGCGAATAGAATAGACTAATAAAAAACACTATTATGAACCAATTTTCAAAAGAATACCTATTTAGCAAAGGCAATTTACATGCCTTGGGAATTACTTTCAAACCCCAAAGTAAAGCGTTTCAAACATATGGAGACTTTATTGTAGTAAGTCTCTTATTTACTGACAGCGAAAAGGAAGCTATAGCTAGAAATATGCTTTCCACTCCACCAATAAATACTTTTGGCACATTAAAAGCTAAACTTACTCATCCTCAAGATTTAACCGAGGAGCAAGAAGCCAAACTTGAAACAGAGGGATTTGATACAAAAGACATTGAATCATTAGATTTAGCAATTGGTTAATGAAATCAATTTTAAGGCGGACTAGCTATCCGCCTTTATCTTTACCAACACCTCACGACGCACAATCAAACACCCGTGGATAATTCCTCTTTTGATACTGATTTCTCAAATAAATCAGCAAATTATCAAAGTTGGTTACAAAGCCCTCGTTAATTAAATCGGCTACCTTCTTCTCCAGTTGATATAACTCACGTTGCTTCGCTTCATCACCATGCTTATTGCGAAGCATCTTCTCATGGTTATTAAAAACAATCCAATTTAAAGCTTCACCTACCTTTTGCATGGCTTTAGGCATAAAATCCTTTGGAACAATCTTCATTACAGCAGCACTAAGTTCTTTGTAGGCATCACCTGCGTCATTACGATAGCGTATCATTTCATCATAAACGAATCTTATAACTTTCACCTCGAAACGAGGGTTAATCCACATAGCAAACTTTGTGAATAAAAACGGATGCATCCAAACTTGTTCCTTGGGCCTGCCAGCTTTTCCCTTCTCTTTAGCCTTAGATTTCTTAACTACCTGATTATCAATTTTAGGGGAATTTTCCCCTAAACCATTCTCACGTTCTTCAGCAATTAAGGCATCTATAAAATCGCCCGTCCGTTTAGCTAGGAGAAATTCATCCATCTTTCTTTGCTCATTTCCTTTAACTGAATTCCATTGACGTAGAAGCTCACCTCCGTCAAAATACCCATCACTTGTTCGCTGTATAACTGAAAGATTATCAATGTAGCGAACCATTTCTTGATTTGTTTTCATACTTTTGTACTCAAGATTTTAAAATTGAACCCCACCAAAGGACGCTCCTAACTTCATCCGATGGAGGGGTTTATACTATTCAGTCGTTAGGATAACTGAATTATTTATAATGTAATGCCAATCACTAAGTATTAACAAGCATAGGGGTCGGCCGAAAATCAGGCACACCCCATTACAAGAATAGAGAAACCTTTTCTGTTCATCACGTACATCTGATTCTCCTTTCCACTACTATCTATGTAAGAAGATATAACGAATAGCTTACCACATTTTTGTGGTGAGTTCACAATCATCTGATTTATAGAGCGAAAGACGCTATCGTGTCGTTTACCAAACTTTTCAGCAACCAACAAACTATTTGTTAATGCTTGGGTGTTCTCGCCTTTAAAAACTAATTCTGTCATATACTATTTGATTTTAAATTTTCGATAAAAGAAAAGCGACAAATTTACACCTGCCGCCTAATTGATTAGCCCTTTGATTTTTAACCGAGTAATAATTTCGGTGTAAAGATACTCTATATCTTCTTTGAAGTATTTGTCATTCTGAGACAGAAAAGCAACAGTTTCTATATTGTTGGAAATAAATGTAACATCACGCAATCCGATAGCCTTTGCGATAGCATCCCTTAATCCTCTTGGTGAATGATAGCCAGCTAAAGTCTTCGGAGAATACAGAAAGAGAATCACGAATACAAACTTCTTCCTTTGATGTGGGCTTTCCGGCATAGGAGAAAAGTCTTGTTCGGAGAGTACTCGCTTAAATAGTTCATATATCTCTGGAATAAGGGATTTATCAGTAAGGATTGGGGAAGAAAGATTCTGTTCTATTCTTGAAAGTTTCTCTTTCTTTTCTTTGACTAATTTTATCTGCTCAATAATTGAAAAATCATTTACCATAACACGATTATTTTAAAAGTAAATAGTATATTTGCATCATAATCGTGTAAGATTTGGGAGAACTAATGCTTGGTCGTGCTCGCAGGTTCTCCCTTTCTATTTTAAAGACCTATCCCTTTTAAAAATGGTTTTGTTTCTCTTGTCAACTTCCCTACTCCATATTGAGGCGTTATAGATAGAAGCTGTATATAATCTCAATTCCTCGCTATTAGCAAGAAAATCTACTCGTAATGCCATTTTCATTGATTCAGCATACAAGTTTTGGTCAATATAATTATCCATAATAGTTATTGATTTTACTTTCTAAAAAACATATCTCCCGAAATAGATCGGGCTATATCATCACCAGTTAGCCGGATGTATCGAAAGAAGTTCTGTTCGGTCCGGTGCCCGGTGAGTTTCATTATCTCGAACGTCTTCATCCGCCCTGTTAAATACATATTTGTTGCTGCACTCCTCCTTGCTGTATGACTGCTTATCAATTCCCACTTTTCATGGGTAACTGTTGTCAGCTTTCCGCCTTTAGTGAATGAATAAGTAATCGGATCGTTCAATCCGATTTCTTTCATTATCACTTTCAGATACTTATTGAAGTACTGAATGCAAAGACCGCATGGAACCTGACCGGCATACTTTGAGAAAATTCCCCGCACATAATCATGAGCTGGAACCTTTACGTCGACGTTAGTCTTTTTTGTCCGGATGACAATGTAGTTATCAATAAGGTTCTGACTTGTAAGTCTTGAATAGTCCGAGTATCGCAAGGCAGTGAGACAGCCTAATACAAACATATCTCTGATCCGTTCTTTTGCTTTCCGCTTATCCTGCCTGACAAACTTGTAGTAGTATATTCTTGTGATCTCATTCATCGAAAGGAACACGGCGTTTGTCGGTTCAGTCCTCAAATCAATCTCGTCGTAGGTATTATCTACTGCATAGTTGTACTGAGATGCTCTACGCACAAGTGATTGAATTTTCAGAACGTATCCGACAATGGTATTATGTCTCAGGTCCTGGTCTTCAAGATATATAATGAAGTCGTCTAGAAACTCAGCCGTCACAGAATTGGTGAATATATCACAATCAAACTCTGATGAAAAGTTATCAATGTGTTTTATGATCGCATCGTAAACGGCTGCATAGTGCTCAGACTTACGCCTGCTGCGCTTTTCAAGCATATCCCGGATGAAGTCTGTGAATAATATGCCTTCTAACGGTTTTTCACTCCGGAAGTGGTTAATGTAGTCCTTACGCACTTGGGCGGTCCGGACTGGTTGTGATAATTGTAATGCTTTGGCTGTATCATTTTAAAGGGTTAGCTATTATGTTTATTGAATATCATTCCGAGGTGCTCCTCGATATGATTCGTTGTTATTTTTACCACGAATTAAGTTTTTCAATAAATTGTTTCACAGAAGGACAATCTTTACCTCTACATACATCCGGTTCAGCAAGTATAGCTCCATGAGCTTCTGCACAACCACAGCACCAATCAGATTTATATTCACAATTTTCGATATAAGATTCAATTGCCTTTTGTTTCATCTCCGATCGTGCCATTGCAATAGCAATTCTTGCATGGCTTGGTTCAATTAAATCTTCCTGAACATATTCAAACCACTTTGTTCGCCCTTCCAAATATTCTTCTGCTGTTATATTCATCTTTATGTTGTTTTGAGGGTTATAGATTTTGAAATTCGTCTTTCAACTTTTCCAGATTTCCTTTTATAGAATCCTTAATTAGATTAATGAGGAAATCACTCAATACCATTGGAATTCTCTGCTGTTCCCGTCCTCCCTCAAATGGATCATCATGTTCTATAATTAGAATAGGATTAGTACTTTCCAACGCAATAGGCAAGTTGGGGTCTTCATCTCTTGCATAGTAGTTGGTATCAAACTCGAAGCAATTTAACGCTTGCTCATGTTCCTCAATGAGTTTATTCAGCCGATTGGCTTCCTTTAATTTCTCTTTATTCATATCTAATTTGTATTACTTCAAAATATCAACTGCATTTTTTAGTATTGGATTTGCTATCTCCTTGTCACCTACTTCATTTGCGCATACAAGAAATAATTGCGTTGCTAAATATCTTGTAGTTCTTGCCAACTTCTGAACATCTTCCGGAACTTCCATGTCATTATCTAATGCAGTACGTCCCAATATTTCTTTTATTCTAAATTCTATTTCTTCCATAATATTCCTTTCTTATTTGTTATACATTAAACACTTTTGCAACTATTGGTCTTAAAATATCATTGTTGAATTTACATTCTTCCATCAAATCAAGGCATTTTTCGTAGGTATATCCCATTGCCTTTATAACTTCCGGGAGAAGCTGTTTTGCCTCCCGTATGCTGGCAAATTCGGAGATAGCAAGCCAAGAACCACTATTAATGGATTTCTTTTCAATGCTCCTTATTTCTTTATTAATCTGTTTTTCAACTTCAAATGGAACACCCCAATTTTTATTCAAATTGTATTTATCCAGTGTATTTTGCTTCATATCTTATTTGTTTTGTTCCATCCTCAAAAGAAGATGGCTTTTTATTTATCGTTCCTCATGTATTCACAATCTCTATCACAAGGACAGTTGTAGTCATAGCAACTATTGTTTTCACTGTTCCAGCAAGGGCATTGCTTTTGATATGCCTCTAGTCTGGCTTTTTCTCTATCAGCCTTCATCTTAGCCTTGATGTGTGCCGGTAAAGCATCCTGTGCTGCTTTATCAAAGGTTATACATTTGATTTTATCCATATTAGTCTCCTTTCTTTAGTTCTTCAATAAGAGCATCAGCACAACTAACCGCATATCGAGCAACCGCTTTAGGCACTGTTGTATGAATCTCGTTTTCCTTATATTTCGCACCAAAGCAAGCAAAATTAATCTCCTTTTCGTCACCCAATATTCCTTGCATGGCGGCTTTTGCCAATTCGTAGCGTCTCTGTTCCCAATCAATAGTTTCAAAATCACCAAAGAAGTTAAGTTCTGACACTTTAAGATATCTGTCTTTCACTAAGGCAGTCCCATCATCATATAAATCCTTAACCTCCACAATTTCTCCAGTTGTTTTTATTCTTGCTTTCATATTAGTCTACTAAAGTTAATAATCTTTTTTCTTAGTTTTCAAAGTATTTGCAACCGTTTTTCTCGATGCTTTGATACGGTGTTTTAGTTTTGTACAATACATAAAGAAATTCACGTACTGATAATATTTACACATACTACAATGCCTATCTTGTTCGCTCTCATACTTTATTGGTATTGCTTTCATTTCTTATGTTTTAATCGTTTAATAGCGTCCTTTTTAGAGTATGCCATAACTTTCTTTCCTTTTATGGTAAACTCTCTCAACTCTTTAGTTGATGACTTAACTTTATAGTCAGGATTAAAAGTCATTCCTTCTTTACGGTTTACAGAATATGGATCGTATCTTTGTGCTACCGCATACATTGCTGCTGTCGCTAGTAGCATTTGTTTCATTTTACTCATATCTATTCTTGTTATTAGCCAAATAAACTTGGCTGGGTTAATATTCCTTTACTCGTTTTAGTTTCTCCAAAGCATTCGGAACGAAATCTTTCGTCTCCAATTTTGAAGTAATGTTCGTCTTTATCACAACCCCAAAAATCAAAGCCAAGTTTATACGCTGCAATTCTATCGCTTTGACTCCCCATGTGGGGACTTCCAATTTTGTATCCGGAATTTGCATAATTGTTGAGTAACCAACCATACAAGGCAACAGGTTTTTGGTTTGGATGAATACGCATTTCCTTGTTTTTCATGTTTTCTTGAAGCATCCCATTCCAACGGTATTTGAATTTTCTAACAGCTGTCGGAAATGAAGTCCAAGCAAGTTCACAATCTGCAAAATCATTTGCTCCATTATCCTTGTCCCAAACGATCCAACAATGGCTATCAATCGGGATTCGGCTTATAAAGTGGTTTGCTCCCCAAATAATTTGATTTTTAGAAACTCTAATTAATTCTTGAAAGTATTCTTCGGGAGGTGCATCAGCGTCATTTCCTGAATAAGCAACATACGATTTTGCGGTAGCAATTTTACCTCGGGAGCTATTCTTTGAACCATCTTCTCCAATGCCATAGGGAGGGTCATCAATTATAAGGTCAAAGTACTTGTCAGGGAACTTAGACAAAAACTCCATCCTGTCACAGTTATAAATTTTACTTATTGGCATTATTAGCTTCCTTTCTATCTTTTGTATTGATCGTCTTCCCAATATCAGGAAAACGTTTTGGTTATTAAATAAAAAAAATAGCGATCTGATAGACCACTATGTTAATCGTCTTGGGGATATTTTAATTTCTCAATAGCTTCTTTGTCTCCGTTGGCAGCACGTCTCTTAGTCTCCAAATACCAAGTGTAGGGATTATATCCTTCGGGGATTGTATATCCGGCAGGTAATTCCCGTCTAGTTAATGCTTCTTCGATAATCTTTCGCTTTTCACATCGGTCAATTTCTTTCTGTCTCTCTGGAATAAACTCCTTAAAGAAGGCATTTCCAATCCTTCGGGCATCAAATTGAGAAAAAGAGTTATCGTATCTTCCAGACTTGTATCGAGAAAAAAACAGCATTAGTTCTGATAGTTTGTATATCTGAACAGACGATGCAAATGTCTGAGCAAATATTCCGATTCCTTGTGCTACCCCTTCGTCTTTGCAAGAACTAGACCCAAATAATGCCAGTACTTGTGCATAAATCCACATTTCCGCATTTCCTTCTCCATAAACTTCATCATACTTTTTAATCGTGGGACAATTTGAAAAATATGCTTTTTCAGGATTCTGAGCCACATAAGCCCAGTTTGTCGGAGAAAAGACACGCTCAATATCAGAAGGGTCTTTCCACTTCGTTAACCAAGCCTTGCTCTCTACGCTGACGTTCGGTAATGAATTGCTGCAAGGCATGGTCATTTGCTTCCTGCTTGCTTGTACAAGGTTTCTGATTGTTTCCATACTTTTTTTGTTTTAGCCATTCTTGATAATCACGTTCAGTACCCGAAAATACTACTCCGGTCCAATTAGATTCGATAGCCCGTTCAATTTGTCGGATAGCGAACTCTTCTTCAAATTTACCCAGCTTGTTTAATGAAATCTGTAAAGCATAATTTAGCTTTCCTTTCCATTTTGGAGTTTTCACAAGTTCCGTCCATGCCGACATAAATGCTATCGAAGTAAAAGGGTAAACTAAAGGCTTCGCATCTCCTTCTTTTTTCCTAGATCGCTTAGGCTTTTCGGGTGGGGTGCTCTCGTGCGTATGCGCGAGACTCTCTTCTTGTTTTATGTTTATATTATCTATAATAGGTGAGATTTGCGTTTCATCTAAACATTTTCCAGATGAAACTACAGATGATGGCAAATTATCATCTAAGCATTTTACATATGTTTCTACAGGTGATTCTACAGGTGGTATTTCTCCACCTCCGTTATTATCATCTGTAGTTTCATCTGTAGAATCATCTGTACTTTCATCTGTAAAATAGACGGATGAAAGTACAGTAGTAAATGAGTAATAACAGCCGATTCTCTTGTCTTTTGTCGATTGGAAGTAAAGTAATCCGGCATCGCTCAAATCACTCCTTGATTTTATTAAGGTTTTCTCTGACATATTCAGAATAGAACACAAATCAGAGTTCTTCTTTTTAAAAACATCCTTCCACTTCATATCATTACAAATCGCAACAAGCTCATGAAATAAGGCCTGAGCCGCTGTTGTAAGATAGGTATCATCCCGAACTTTTCGGAGTTTGGAAATTAATTGATAACTATTCATAGTTAAATCGCATGAATACAGTTTCGTGTGCTATCAGCAACAAAACGTTTATTTAATAGATTACAGTAAACTACTCTGGGGTTACCCTTAGAGACTGAAACAAATGTTCCTCTCTTACATTTTGCACATGTATCCGGTCTGATTACCTGTTTGTCATTTTTCCTTGCCATAATTTATAATCTCACGTTAGTTAATTGTCTTCCTTTGGAACAAACTACCCATTTACCATTACCGCTATCAAACAACCGTAAATCAGAGACTTCGCCAAAACGTTTGATGTTACCGCATAAATCCACAATCCAGCCACATTCTTTGGAAGGGTGGGGGCGAATAGCCCGACCGACTATCTGATACCACATAGCAAGTGACATTGTAGGACGTGCCATAACAACAGTGTCAAGTTCCGGGTAGTCAAAGCATTTTATGTTACTATTCTGCATATTTCCAAATATATCCATAAGATGACTTTGCTTTACCAAGACAACATTCGTTGATGTGAGATTGCCTAAATCCATAGACTCTTACTATTTCCATTGTAGATGGAAATTCTCTAATAAACTCACCGTTCATCGTAAATTGCAGAACCTTTTTAGCTCCATGTCGATTTGTTTGCAATTTTGCCCTTCGTTTAATACCAGTACCATACCGAATATTATATGCACAATCACACCATTCAAGATTTTCCAACCTGTTATCATCAACAATTTCGTTTTTATGATTTACTTGTCGGTATTTTTGTGGATTACTGATAAAATGCTTTGCAACAAGTCTATGTATTAGAAATTTGTGTTGAACGCCACCTTTACTGAGATGCACACATAAATAGCCATCCTTGTCAGGTGAGCCTTTTAGCATTTTTCCTTTTCTGATGTATGTCTTATCAACGCATCGGTTAATTCTTGGCAAAGACCTAATCCCACCTAAATTTGACACTTGGTACAAACCTTCGTACCCTTCAATGTCTTTCCAAATTTCGTCCATAATTATTTCATTTTAAAGTAAATAATAAAGGCAGCCTTTAAAGTCGTGCGGGCTGCCTTTTGATAATCGTGTTAGTTCGTCAGAGCCGAAACTCTACTTGTTATAATCGTGCCAATAATGTAGCTTAGATCACGAGAACATTCATTCAGCCTTGAAACCGTATCGTCCAAGCAATCCCATTGTCCGGCATCCCGTAATTCTTTCTCATCCATCGTACCCGAAACTATACTACGGGCTTGATTAATGAGACACATTGCTTTTAATAAATCAGAATGAACAGCTTTGTTTTTTATCTCTTCAATATTAATTTCTGTTGCCATAATCGTTTATATTTTATGTGTTAGTACTTTACAAATAGCTTTATAAACTTGTGTTTTCTCAAATCTATTTAGTGTCGATGCTTTGTCAGCCCCGAATGATAATTCACCGTTCTTGAACTGATATACAATAATTAGACCGCTTACTGTGTTATGTTGGTAGATTTTCACCTCTTGATTTTCAGCTATTAGTGTCATAGTTATGCAATTTTGATAAGGTTACACTTTTTGAAACATCTATACTCTTCTTTTTCAGTGTCCCAGTACACTTGCAGATTGTCATTCGGCTTTCTGCCTGTACCCTTTACCTCACCGATAAAATTCTCTTTGAGAGTGCCAAAGGCTTGACGTAGCGTGCCATCGGTCTTTTTGAAGTAGAACTCTACTATCTTCACTTTTAAAGCCGCTTTCAGCTTTAAATTAGCCCATGCGCATTTTAATGCCTCACTCATTGAATAACCGTTCTTACGAACAAAAGACCATACCATTTGCATAACTTCTTTCATCTGACTTCTAAATTTTGTGCTCATACTACTTATATTTTATGTGTTATTACTACTCTGTTGTACTTTGATGATGCAAATGTATAATCTTAATTATTCATTTCAAAGAATAGGAATATGTTTAATTATTCATTTAACACTAATTAGTATAATCATAGCTATACACATTATTATAAAACATTATATTTGCAACAATTAAAATACATGATTATGAACAGAATAAAAGAAATTTTAAAAGAGAAAGGTATAACCCAACAAGAATTGGCTGACAAATTAGGTGTTACAAGAATTTCTGTAGTAAAAACATTAGCAGGTAATCCATCACAAGAAACTCTTGAAAAAATTGCTAATGCCCTAAATGTACCTATGTGGCAACTTTTCGCATCACCAAATGAAGTACAACAAACGGGAAATTCTCTTGTATGTCCTAATTGTGGTACCCCCCTTGAACTCAAAATCAAAGAATAAGAAAGAGAGCGTTTCACAACGCCCCCAATCCCAAACACATAAAATATCATTAAAAGCTAATACTATTAAGCCATGTCATCCAATTCTGAATTCTTAAATATAGCTATAGAGTCAATGATAGAAGAAAATTCCAGAAGAAGTATATTCAATAGACTTTTCTCATATATCTCTATTCTTACAGCAATACTATCTGCTGCCGCTCTTATAACTATTGTTATAGCCGACCCTACAGATGAAAAATATTTCAACAAAGACAATTTAAAGAAATTAATTACACAAGCTGTAAAAAACGGTGCGAGCATTGATAATATCAAACACATATACGATGCTAGATTATTGGAGAAAAAGCCTTTTTTTTCTAGTAAGGATGAATTTGCTGCTGAAAATTACACAGAAAATACTTCTTTATCTTTCATTCTTCAAGACCTACTATCAGGTTATTATACAAATAGTAATTTCAAAACTGATTCTTTATATTTATACAATCTAAAAACGATAATTAAAGAAAATGAAGAAACAAATCCATTTGATAAATTAGAAATAAGTCAGAAATATAGTTTTGAAAATATAAGACTAAAAACTGATTCTAATTATGTAAAGATTCAATCAGATATTATAAGAATTACAGACGAATTAGACAGTAAAAATCAACTAGTAAATAAATATCTTAACAAATCAGAAATCAGCTTTAATTTATCAATTATTGCATTAATTATCACTATATTACTTTCCGCATACCAAATATACCAAAATTATTCATCTACAAAAAATGTTCAGAAAGTCATTTCTGAAATTTTCGAGAAAAACAAAAAAGATAAATTAAAAGATAGTTAATTTACCGCTTCCCGTAGGCAAAACCATGATGGCGTTAGTTTTCTTTGCCTTGTTGTTGAAGAAAGAAACGGCCGCATCAGAAGCTTTCTGTTGATAGTCGCGCAGCTTGTAAGTCATAATCCTTTCTCCTTTCGTAATTTCTTATTAAGTGCTTTGTAATACTTGATAAGCTGCTCATAATCAAAGTCTGATTTCTTATAATTTTGAGGATTATCCTTGGAATCTTTTACTTTCCATTTTAATAAATCAAACTTCCGTTGTCCGATTTTAGCTATCAGATTCACCCGATAGCCTTCCAGATGGTCAGCTATGAACCTATTGCAGTGGCGGCATTCGGCATGGCAATTATTTTCATCAAACCGTGTGGCCAAATGCGTGCGACTGAAATAGTGACCGCAATCAGCTTGTTCAAACGGTTTTATCTGCCCACAAGAGATACAGCGAAAATAACCGTTAGGCATACAATCACGAAGCCGGATGAAAAGGGAAAACTCCTTGTCGAGTTTAGCTTTCAAATCCGGCTTCTTCTTTATTGTTACCCCTGCTTTATCAAACAGAGGTAAAGGCTTGTCTTTCTTCTTAGCCTTAGTTCGCTTTATGTAGTACGGCATTCTACTATTGGTTTACATAGTTCAACAACCCGTTTGCAATCCTCAACGCCAAACATCCCGATATGGCAAATTTCACGTGGTATATTCAGTTGATTAGACAACCACAAGTAAGCCTTGTTTCTGTTCGATGTATTCGGGATATGCTTCTTCCAAATTTTATTGATAAGTCCCGTTTTCGCTATTTGGTCAAAATAGAAATGAGCTTCTTTTTTGGCTTTCCTAAGCTCTGCATTTGCCAAACGTCCTAATGCTTGGTCTGTACCCTTATGAACACCTACATAAGCCATACAATCACGACAAAGGTAAATCATACCGTAAGAACGTCCGTAGATAACAGAATTATCTACATAGTCGGTAGGCTTACCGCAATAAGGACAAATTTTGCCTGTTAATATTTCATTCATAGTTTACTAATTAAAAGCCCCGAAGCGTATTCTCCGGGGCACAACCATTATTCATTAACCCTTGCCATTGATGTGTGGCTCACATTTATGTGGAGATGGGGAGGTTCGAACTCCCGAAAAGGTTGATTCCTTTTGCACTATCTTCAGGTAGCTACTCCCTATTTTTATGTACCATACTTGCATTACCGCGCGCCACTGCAAGTCAAACGTAATCCAACTACGCATCCCCGTGTGCTGTTTTATTTACAGGATTAAAACAGCAAAAACTAACCACGCTCATTTCAATGTTTTTATTGAAGGAATCCGAAAATAGAGCGAAAAACAACGTTCCCCATTGCTTGGCCTATGAAATCGAACCACATCGAAAGTCCCATTACCTATATTAGGAATTACTTTCAGACCAAGTGCCGTCTTTCCGAGCTGTCAAAGAATATTTCATTCTCTTGTGCATTTTAGGTAATTCCTATTGAGGTCTTATGCAATAAACCGCCTCACCCGTTTACAAAGCAGCACGCTCATACTTTGTAATGCTAACCTTTATTGCGTGCGTTGTGGATAGCCCCAGACTTGAACTGGGAAACATACAACCACTGGAATTCTAATCCTGTAAAGAGCAAAGTGTATGATTCTCTTGTAGCGTCTACCAATTCCGCCAGCTATCCGTGTTTGCCCGCAATATCTTCACAGACCTTGCGGTCAGGTTAAAAAAGTTATACTTCGATGATTACAATGTCCGGTGCAATCTGTCTGATTGCATCCAACTGTTCATCAATCACCTTGTTCTTGTATTCCTCAATGGCTTCATTCGCACCAGCAGACACAAGGGATAAGGAAACATCCCGACCGTCCACATCAGCGTAAATTTCAACCTCGATTTCTTCACAGGCGAAACCTTTAAAAAGAGGAATATTTAGCTTGAACGATTTTGGTAAATTAGAATCAACCACCTGAGAGTAATTATCTACTTTGCTTCCATTTTCTTCCTTACTGCGTTCGATGTCTTGGTTTACTTTTGCCTTGAAGTTCTTCAAAGTAGAAACAAGCATCATATTTTGTGATTTATCGGTAAAGAAAGCACGGTGCATCTTTAAGAACTTGGACAACTTAATAGGTTCCCATTTCTTTTCGGTATTGATGCCGAACTCCATCATTCCTTTGGAGGTTTTCAGTTCACCTCTGATGTCCGATTGGTAATAGTTCGTTTCGTCAACCGTCAATGCTATCCCCATCACATCACGGTTTACAATGATGTTCGACGCTTTCTGGTTAATTAATTCAATGCGCTTTTCCAGCCATCTGAAAGGAGTGTCGATAGTCCCACTTATCACAACCCTTTCAGGTTCTTTTATTTCCAAAAGTTCTGGTGCTTCACCCTCTCTCAATACTACTTCAATAGGCATACCATTATAATCTTTCGGTACAACCACGTTTAATTTGTTTTCGCTCATGATTCTGTTCCTGTTTTACGATTAATATTAAAAATAGTTCTTTGCATTTCCTGCGGCATTATAGGACGGGAATAAACCAGTTCACCAAGTTTGTTGTAATACCCAGCCATCTTTTCTTCATGATAGAGAATTTTTACACACTCTTCATTTTCAACATATTCAGAGCCTTTCTTTATATTTTCAAGAAGTTCTTGTTTTCTTTCATTTAAAGGCTTTAATTCAGCCTTAAATGCTTCCATAGCTTCTTTTTTCTCTATCTCAATGTCATTAATCTGAATTGAGGTTTCAGCAAGAGATTCTTTCTTTTGCGCTAATTCATCCGGTGTAAAACGGTGAGTATAGCCAATTTCTTCTACAGCATCGGCATTGTCCTGTAAGAACTGCCATCTATCCTTTTCGGGGATTTCTTGACCTAAAAATTTGTCCATAAAATAAAATGATTAAATAAATTCTTGATTTCTTTGTATTTCCTGCTGGGCGTATATCAGCATTTGATGTTCATTCGCAGCCGGCAGATAGATGCCTGCCACTGATGCACTCCAATTACGGAAGCGGTCAATACTTAGAGTCATTTCACCCGTTGTCAGTTCGGCAGAACTGCGCAAGTAGGTTACTTCCTTCCCCTTCTTGTTGACCATCTTTCTCTCAAACAAATCACGGTTGCAAGTCCTCTTATAGAAGTCTATTTTTGCTTCATCAAGGCTGCAACCGTATTCACTACCGAAATACCCTAAAAGAAGATGCAAGTAGCTGTTCTGAGCAAGCGTGCGGTTAGGGAGTTTCTTTTTCACTTCCACCACCGCACGCTCTTTAAACAATTTGTTTACATACTCCTTAAACTTGGGTATTTGAAATTCATTCTTCAAGTCGAACAGCATACATTAAAAAGGTAAATCGTCTTTTGCATTACCATTCTCATCAACAGGTGGCGGAAAGTTTTGCGGCTGTTGATGATAGGTCGGTTGTGATGTTGGTTGCTTTACCGATGCACTCTGTGGAGATTGCGATACACCTCCACGTCCTTCTATTTTGTAGCACCGAATAGATGCCATACGTTTGAGTTCTCCGTCCTGATTCGTCCATGAACGCCCCTGTAAGACAAATGATACAGTAACAACATCACCATTTTTATAACGATCAAGTTCTGCACATTTATCACCCGAAAACTCTAAGGGAATAAAATTTTCATACTCGCTACGCTCACCCGTATAAGGGTCATAAGTGGTAGCATCTAAAATAAATTCCCGTTTAGTAAATGGGGAACCACCACTTTTAGATGGTATTTGGACGGTCTGCCCGATTTCGATTATTCTTCCAGTTATCTGATTTGCCATTAGTTTTCTCCTCCAAATATCTTTTTATCGGTTATAAGTTCTCTGTTTTCTTCCAAGAACCGGATAAACTCCTCACAATGATTAGTAAGAATAGGAATATCATGTTTGGGATTGAAAACGTATGTTTCTGTATAAGTATCTACCGGATAACCTGCCTTGTTGAACTCAACAATATTATACTCAAACGTTCGCACATCTGACCCGTTCTGCATAAGAGCGTATGGATAAACAAGGTGCTGGTGATGGTCTTTGAATTTCCCTACGGTATAACTGCCAGTCGTTTTGACGTCGTGAACACTGGTAGGCATCAGTTCGTCAATCAGACCGTAAACTAATACGTTACCGTAGGCAGTTGGCAGGACTGCTTCTACTCGTTGCTGGGTCAGTGCGCCTTTGTAGTAGGCGGCAAACTCACGACAAAGAGAAATAGGAAAGGTGAACTCACGATTGTTGTAGGTGGCTTTCAGTGCAATAACTTCCTTTGTTTCTTCTTCATCATAATAAAGAGGCTTCCCCATTTCATCACATGCACCAAATCTATTAACCTTATACACCTTCTCAACTTTAACCGTTTCAGATTTCCGATTCTCAATCATACAGTCAATTACCTCATTAAAGGCTGTGCCCTTGTCAGCAGCTTCACTATCAAAAGGCTTTCGATTGATACGGTCTATCAGTTCTTGAAACTGCTGTTCATGGAATTCTTCCTCACTGAACGGTGGATTCTCCGAGAATCCCCAATACCTTTGATAAATAATATCACTATCAACATAATTTTTAAATGCGTCAAGCAATGTCGCATAAAATTTATAATTAACTTTATTCATCAGCGTACCTCCACTTGTAACCTTTAGATTGTTTAAATACACCTCTACAGCATTTTGCAATATCAGACCTATACATGCCTAATTCTCTACTTACATCACTTATACAGTCCCACCTTTTTACAAAGGTACCATCCAATCTATATTGATTGACTGGTCTCTTTGATACATTACAATAGGAATATGCTATATTTTCTTCCATTGATATCCACTCAAGATTATCAACGGAATTATTATCTCGCATGTAATCTTTGTGATTTACTTGTGATAAAGTTTGTGGATTTGGTAAAAAGGCTTCTGCAACCAAACGATGAACATGAAAATTAGTTTTAATATTATTCTTGAATAACGAAACGCACTTATAACCACTTTTCTTAGAGAACTGACTTATTACACTATCTGTCAAATGATTCTTTCGTGGCAAACTACGGATTCTACCAAGTGAACTAACTTGATAGAATCCTTCATATCCTTGAATATCTTTCCAAACTTCGTTAGGCTGCATCTGAATAGGTTTTAGTGTCTTTGTCAAATACCAATCCCAAAGAGTTTACTTTGGCTGCAAACAGGCTTCTCGCTTTCATTAGAGAACTACCAACGTGTTCGAACTCATTGATATGAGAAGCGAACTCATTAGCGGAGTTGGCATCGGTGATAAATTCAATGCTTTCTTTTATTTCTTCTATCACCTTGTCATACTTTTCCTGCGCTTCCTTCTTAGCCGCCAGCATACTTAAATATGAATTGATTATCTTAGTGGTGATAAAGTCGTTCTTTGCGGTCGGATTACCGCTCTTATCGACGATAGTAGGCACCTCCATTACAGAAGGAAGATTGCAAGTATTCTTACCGTCATTTCTTGAAGTCGGGTCAAAAGTTATAGTGCGTCTCTGTATGCCTCTCTCGCTCTTCATTTCAAGATAGCCAAGCAAATCCAATTCGGTAACGATGGAGTTGTAAGATTTTTCACGTAAGGCAGGAATGAACACCGTATCATCACCTTCTTTTCTCGTATCACGGTGGGCGACAAAAATGATATGTTTATTCAGACTTGAGAGCGTTCTTGTCATCCAAGAAAATTCAGCATTGATACCACTCCAATCCCTGATAGACGGTTGGCGGCTACCACATTTATAAGTAATGATGAAATCCATCATCTTACCGATAGTATCAACTACAATGGTCTGATAAGCAGACAAATCCTCCTGCAAGACCTGTTGAACATCACTCCAAGAAGTGACCTGTACTGTGTCTATGTTTTCCAAATGTGCCATATTCATACGTTTCACCCCGTTATCGAAATCCAATAACAAAGGTTTCGGAGCACTCAATGCTACCGTACTTTTTCCCATACCGGCTTGACCGTAAATCATCATTTTTACTGTGGTAGGGATTACTAATTCATTACTTTTTTTGATAAGACTCATAATCGTAAAATTTAAAGGGTTAATTATATTCTTTGTTCTTTAGAATCAATAGCGTAAAGAAGCACATCACAAGCATTGATTGCATAAGGAGACATTTTCGTGGTTCCGGTCTTTTCTGCCCGTATTTTCTTTTCTGCTATCAGCTTTTCAAGCCTATAACGACCGCCTACAAACTCTTTTGCCTGCTCTTTGTTGAGGGAAACTCTGCTACCTATTCGATAGAGAGTATTTAGTTTTGCTTCTGCATTCATTCTAACCTCCTTGTTCTTTCAATAGTTTCTACTCTCGCTCTTCTTGCCCTTCTCATATCGCTCTGTTCGTGATAAAGCGATATAGAAAATACACATAATAAACTACAAGCAATTACAGATCGGACAATAGGAGAAAAGTCAAAAGTAAACTCAACTCCTGAAAGTCGTTCATAAAAACGCTTGCATAATTCCCTGCCATTTTTCACTTGAAGAATCTTGAAGGCGTTTTGCAGTTGGTTGTTTATCGTGCTGAACGCCCTACATTTCGCTTCCGCTATCTCTTCTTTTTCAAGTCCGGATATGTACATCTGAGTGGTTAACTCGCATTCCGGTGTTAGCTCGGTTAATACTCTTTTCATAATCGTGTAGGCTTAAAAGAGTTACTTCATGTTGTTGATGATAAACATTTTACCAATCCTCTTATTTACAGATATTGTATAAAGAGGTTTATCTCCGGGAACGACAACACCCTCTTCTTTTGCTTTTTTACTGATCCTGTAAGCATCCTGTCTATATCCGTCTACATCTATTTTGTCTGTAGAAATAGACTTTGTTTTGCCCGCCTTGACACTTAGGATAATTTCTCTAATAGTTTTCTTAGCCATAAGATTAAATATTAATTAATAATAAGAGGCAAGCAGAAGATTCGAACTCCCGACCTTAGTTGTAAATACCCGTACAACTACGCTCTGCCACTGAGCTAACTTACCAAATGAGAAAGGTGCACTATCTTCACAGACAATACACCTTGAACACACAAACATAAAATAAAACACGACAAAATATTCTAAACGCCACTCTTGTACGGTGTTGCCTTGCTGCCGGCCGAACAGCAGGTCTCTAAAATGTACCAGATTCGAGTTCAAAGACTACCAGCTCTTTGGCGTTTAATTCATTACTAAATTAGTTACTAGTCAAATTTTGATGGCATATCTTCGGCAAAGACGAACGCTTTAGCATCATTATTCCATCTAATTTCTTTGTTTCCTTCGAAATCACGGAAGAAATGATCGTGTTCATCCTGTAAGGCGCATAGACCTATTTGAGTCGTTTCGTCAGATACAAAGTACTCATTATTGTAAGCCTTATATGCTTCCAAATCCGATATGACGGGAGAGAGAATCTTCTTTGTATCTTCGTTTTCGTAGACTTCCATATACAAGAACTCCCCGCCTTCGTACATATCCTGAGCTGCAACGTGTTTTCCCTCAACTAATCGATTTAATGCTTCTAACGTCAGTTCAGGTTTCTCGTAAAATTCTACTGTAAAAAAGTTTTTTGTTTCCATTATTTTATTCCTTTCTATTTGTTTTGTTTTGAAGGTTACAGATTTTGAAATTCGGTTTTCAGTTTTTCCAGATTTCCTTTTATAGAATCCTTAATTATATTAATGAGGAAATCGCTTAATACCATTGGAATTCGCTGCTGTTCCCGTCCTCCCTCAAATGGATCATCATATTCTATAATTAGAGTAGGATTAGTGCTTTCCAACACAATAGGTAAATTTGGGTATTCATCTCTTGCGTAGTAGTTAGTATCAAACTCAAAGCAATTCAATGCCTGCTCATGTTCTTCTATAAGTTTGTTAAGCCGATTGGCTTCATTTAATTTTTCTTTATTCATATCTGTATTGTTTTACGCTAATTGATTTAACCTTTTGTAAAAAGTAACGAAGTCACCAATACTCAAAAATACATTTGGTAAATCTTTGCCAAAATCTTCTTTTGCATCTTTCATAGCATAGCTGGTAAAGGTACTTACTACTATGTAGGTTCTATTTGGGAACATATCAGCATCTTTAACTATCTCTCTGCATAAAGATTCCATCAAAGAGTTTCCAATACTCATACCTCCATAATCAAAAAATAGATAATCGTATTTTTCACCTCTTGGGTACATGTCTGTCAAAGTCAGTCTTAACCCATCAATAAGAATCCCTCTATCTTCTAAAGGAGATTCGACACTCTCTTTGAACTCCTGCTCTTGTGTCTCTACAAGATAAGAAAGCATGGGGTCTGCGAAATGAATAATTTTGCCAGGTAAGTAAGAAAATGATTCTTTAGGCTTGTTTAGTTCAACTAAATATATCCGTTCTCCTTCTTCTCCTTCCCATTCGGAATACTGCGTTATCTTATAAAATCTATCATCTAAATCACCATCTAAATTTTTAGGCAAAGACACATAAATAGCTTTATCAAACTTGTTTCTGTTTTTTAAGATTGTATTATGCACAAAATTTGAATGGCATGGTCTTATGAAAATCGGAATTGAATTTCTCGGAAAACAGTAGTGTTCAGCATTCTTTTCGATTATGAAAGACAAAGGCTCATCTGGTTGGTGAATGTCTATTGATAAGACTTTACCATCATACATCGAAGCAAAAAGCCCTCTACCAGCACCACAATCTACTACTATTCTATCACCTGCGATTGCTTTTACTGCATCGCACATTTCTTTGTTTACTTTGCAAAATATTTGATTACTCATAATTTGATTCCTTTCTTGTTAGTTATTCGTCAAGTTTATTACAAAATTCCTTTAGCCAAGTACATTCATCACATTTCCTATCTTGTTGGAACCTTGACCAGCACGGACACTTCTGTTTGAATGATTCAATAGCTCTCTGTTTCATTTCTTCTTCGGCTATACTAATAGCTTCAAAAGCATCGGATTCATGCACGTAATATTGACAGGTATCCCCATCTTTCTGAGCACGACTTATTATAAGCTGTTTTGCCTTCTCTGATCTCATAATATGCCCTACCTATTTAAGAGGATTAACTAACTCTTTATATGCAATTCTAACGTAAGAAAAGCATCCGACACATATAATACCTATAATGGTAATAGATATTATTTTCATCGAACTATTAGTCGTTATAGCACCATAGAACATACCAATAGAGCACAAGGCTAAGAGTATGGATAAAACAAACTGTATTAATTTCATAATCGTATATTTTAAAGTTTGCGCCCGTACCATGATCCGATCATGACATCTCGCAGCTGTTTACCAACCGTACAGGCTATATTGACGATTACAGTACGGACGCCCAACCCGAATGCTTATTGCTCTAGGACGATTATTTGCGGTGTAATCTGCTAATTGTTTAACATTGTACAGATCGCAAGCTCCAACTTGCTTATGTACGCTTATTATCTTTGGTTGTCCTAAACGGTTTATGAATTACACCGTAAAGGCTTTTACATCATTTCAAAGAGCTAATCAATAGAACCCTGCCCGATTCTCGCTATCGGCTGCCGTTCAATCCGTCAGCAGGGTAAGTTGTTATGCATACCGGCTCAATCCTTGAACCGTGCAGAGAGTATCGTAATCCATGCCATCATCTTCGAAATCAGGCTGCATAATGGCTTTGCAGGTATCTATTTCGTCTTGTATCACTTCGATGATTTCAGCCTTGTAATCTACGTTGTAAACTCTACAGGCTGTCGCTTCATCCATGTTCTTTACATTGTCTAAGTCTCTATAAAGAGAATCTATGTGCTGTTGTATCTCATAATTAGTCATAATCATGCTATTTTTATAAGGTTAAACTTCTTTGTATTGCCATTTATAGCCCATGTAACTCTTTCTTTTACCCTTGCAGCAAGCAGATATTGCTGAATGGGCATTAGGACTTGGAAAACTTTCTGCCGCTTCTTTAATTGTTGAAAATTCTACTAATTCACCGTCTTTCAGTCTTATCACAGCCTTTGTTCTTAAATTAGAAGGGGGTACATAGTCAATTGGCAAAATAGTCCACCTTTGGCCTTTAATAATCTCTGTTACAGACTGTCTCGGCATTTCAAACAAAGTGTATATCTCTTTCAAAGAATGACCATTCTTATACATATCTCTAATTTTAAGCACAATTCTTTTATCAATCTTGCACATCGGATTTCCAAGACCTGACATACGCTCACTTTGTTTTTGCAATATTTCAACCTTCTTATCGTTGTACCCCTTGCGCAGTGCGTTCATATCTCTTGGTTTAGTCAGCCCTATTCTAATGGCATGGGCAGTATTTTCTTTTGGTGTACACCATTCAAGATTGCAAACTCTATTATCAGTTTTATCGCCGTTAATATGGTTAACTTCTCTTTTGCTATTAGGATTAGGCAAATAAGTCGTTGCAACAATCCTATGAACCGTTTTCGTTATAGACTTGGCTTTTTCATAGAATAGATTGACAGAAAGATAGCCGCCACCGTTTAGCATTTGTTTCAGCTTCTTATTATCGTTATATATCTCACCGCTTTTTGAAACATAATATGAAGTTTCATATTTGCACCCTTTTACTGTTATAATTACTTTTTTCATAATACCACCTTTATTAAGTTTGCCTTCTTAAAAGAGCGCCATGCCTGTCGCTCTGTATCATAGTACACTGTTACCGTGTCATTCTTTGCCCTTTCATATTTTCCTGTTTCAGGTATGATGTTTGCTTTTAGAGTACCATAACTTTCTCTTGCAGTTCCGTCTACTTTCTGAAAGTAGAACTTTACGATTCGGTTTTTCATTTCAGCTTTCAGTTTCAAATTAATCCAGGCTGTTTTTAAAGCTTCTGACATTGAAAAACCGTTCTTTTTAACCATTTGCCAAGCAAGGCTCATGACCTCTTTCATCTGATTTTTAAAATTCGTGCTCATAATCGTGTATTTTAATATGTATGTACTATTTGAAAAGTGGATAAATCTTCGTTTCTTTGCGAAGTGAATTTGTTATCACGTTTTCATAATGCAAATATACTAGAAGTTCTATATCTAGCATAGTATTTCTAGTTAATAAACACTAATATGCTAGATTTTCTATAATCAAAATTAGAATATCTATATGACTTTAAAAGAAAGAATGTTTTATCTTATTGAGAAAGAAGGTATTAACCCTAATCAATTTTATACTAAATCAGGATTAGGCAATGGGTATTTAGATAAAGTTGGAGATTCATTTAGAAAACCTACGATAGAAAAGATAAGAAAAAGCTTTCCACATTGGAATATAGATTGGATATTATCTGAAAAAGGAGAACCTATTTCCGTAAGCACAAGCAAAAACATAGATGTTCTAGAAGCAATTCCAATAAACCAAAACTACATTATAAACGTACCCCTAGTAAACCAATACGCACAAGCAGGATATTTATGCGGCTATGAAGATGCTGCATATATGGCAACATTACCTACTATACCTTTTATAGTAGATCATGAAGCCCAAGGAAATTATGTTGCCTTTGAAGTAAAAGGCGACAGCATGAATGACGGAACTGAAGACAGCTACCTAGAAGGTGATCGCCTCCTTTGCCGGGAGATACAATCTCATTTATGGGTAACCTCCAAGTTACATATTAGAAAATGGGATTTCGTCATCGTTCACCAAGAAGGAATACTTGTCAAAAGAATAATAGACCATAACGTAGACAGCCATACAATCACAATACATTCTTTGAATGATATGTATCCAGATAGAGTTATTGATCTAGCGGAAGTAAAACAGATTTTTAATGTGATCGAGTTACAAAGACCTAGACGTAGATAATTCTAAAGTTACATACACAAACAATCAAAGTTAATACTAGGAAATTCAAATTAAGATATAGAACCTATATAAAATAATAGAATATAATGAATAATACATCAATTGGAATAAGAGTAAAGCCTGATTGCATTATTTACTCCATAATAAAAGAAGAAGGCGAGGATCGAGAAATTATCCTAATAGACAAGGTAAATGTTCCTATCGCTCTTCAAGTACCAGAACAGCTTAAATTTATTAGAAGTACATTTTTAGATATAATATTTGAGAATCAGGTTAATTTAGCCTGTATAAGAGTAACGGAATCAACTGCACAGAAGATTTCTATCGAACGAATCAATATAGAAGCTATAATACAAGAACTGATCGCAAGCTCAAGTATAGAAAAATATTATGTAGGACAGATTTCCAATATATCCGCTAAGCTAGGAATTGCAAGAGAGAATTTCAAACAAATAGTTGAAAGCAAAGAAAAAAAATGTGAGTTTTTCAACAATTGGAACGAGTATAATAAAGAACAGAAAGAATCATTATTAGCAGCCTTAAGTGCATTTAATATTTAAGAGTATGAAAAACTGTAAAGTAAGATTAGATTTTGATGAAATAAAAGAGATTGGACAAGAAGGACGCAACTCAAAAGTTTTTCTCGCTCACGATAATCAATTAGATGGAGAAATTGTAATCAAAGAAATAAAAAAGAATCCTTCTACTACTCCTGATGAGTATTTTAAGGAAGCACGTTTATTGTACGCTCACAATCATAATAACATAGTAAAAGTAAACTATGCCTGTGAAGATGATGACAATATATACGTTGCTATGCCATTCTACAAAAATGGTTCGTTAAAGAAAAGAATATCAGACAATAATTACCTAACAGTTAGAGAAGTTATCAGATATTCAATACAATTTCTATCTGGACTAAACCATATACACTCTAAAGGTTTAATACATTTTGACATAAAACCTGACAACGTTCTTATATCAGATTCTAACGAAGCCATGTTATCTGATTTTGGATTAGCACTTTATACTGACGCCTACGGATTTTGCGAAGCGCAGGCTTCTTACACTCCACATGTAACGCCAGAACAGTTACTTGGTCTGAAACAAACAATCAAAAATGATATATACCAAGCTGGATTAACAATATATAGAATGGTAAATGGAAATGATTTTTTTTACAGGCAAATTCCTAACTCTGGTAACTTAATGCTCGATAATATAGCTTTTAAAAGACTGGTACAATTAGGTTTTTTTCCTAATAGAAAATCATACCTACCTCATGTTCCTAAAAAGATTAAGAAGATAATAAAAAAATGCATTGAACCAGATCCAAATGACAGATATGATAATACACTTCAGATAATAAATGAGCTAGCATCTATTAACGAAAATTTAGATATAAGATATGGAAGAGATGTAAATGGAGAGTTTTGGGAATCTCCCAAAGGTGCTTATGTGTATAGAATCAATTCAATCCCCAAAACAGACAAGTTTGATATTAAAGTATGTAAAACCAAAGAAGGAAAAACAACTAATTGTACTAGTTTATGTTCTAATAATGTAGATAAAGATCAGGTTATTCCAAAATTAGAAGCTATATTTGCAACATTATGAGCAAAAAAGTCATAAATAAAGCAACTACAAGAGAACAAAAGCTCTATCAAAGAGACAAAAGTAGAATAGCTGAATATTATACTCAAAACATCAAAGAAGATGCTAAAGTTATAGATATTCAGCTAAATCTTCATGGATATACTACTCTAAAAAAATAATAAAAAAGAGCCCTCAAACAAACTCGTTCTTACGCCAACATATTGGAATCTTCCGTGATAGTTCTTTGTGATAAGCAATGCCTAATCGTTTACGAGAAGAAAGATAGCTTCGACCGAGATAGATATAAGAAGTGTTACTGGGGAGGATTAGAGACGCCCGATTTATTCAATGAATTAAAAAACAAACTAAATAAATAGACATAATGAAAAAGATTTTATTTTTAATGGCAATTACAATAATGCTTGTAGGATGTCAATCTCGGGAAGAAAAAGCCGCAGAACTTATTAAACAAGAAATGTTCAAAACGCTTTATGACTTTGAAAGTTATGAGCCTATTGAAACTAAAATAGACAGTGCATTTACATCGATCTATTCAGATACATTAGCTTTATTATATGCTAATAAGGTCAAAGATATGTTCGATGAGCTTGATGAAGCTAAGAGTGATTACGAAAACGCTAAAAGCTCAATGGAAATATGGGCGGATAGCTATTCTACTCTTGGTAGGTATAAGTTTAATGAGGCTAGACAAAAAGTAAAGGATTACATTGATAAAATAAATAGCACTCTTGAAGTTACAGATGGCATTTATGAGAAAATCAAAAAAAGGAATATTGAAATTGGACATAAATTTATAGGTTGGAAAGCTCAACATAAATTTAGATGCAAGACTAAAGGAGGAAATTTTGATTTAGGAGATTACATATATGTTTTTGACAAGGATATGAAATCAATCATTTATAAAGAAGATCTAGATAATGATAGCAATGATAGGCTTAAAGGTTATATTCATGAAGCAATTACAGAGGATGAAAAGAATGAGCCGGTAGATGCTCATACTGGGGCTACTCAAAGTATAGCAGCGGATAGTCTAGCTAGAGCATTAAAGGGAAATGATTGATTATTCAAATAGTAATTATTAACATTTTCAATCCTACGATCAAACCAACTATTGTATAGTAGATTGTGTTTTGAAACATTTAGAAGAGTAAGCGTAAACAACTAAGAGTCAGCGAGAAGATATAACGAACGATGGAGACTTCGTAACGCGTAGGTCGCCAGTTCAAGTCTGGCTAGCGGCTCTTGACAATAAAGCGCTAACTACAGAATAGTTAGCGCTTTTCTTATCAACCCCCAAAGCAAATCGCATGAAACGAGGTAAGAGCAGGAGATTATTTAAGAAAAAGAAGTCACATTCCAATCAAAGATTAGGGTGTATCATCGCTATCATCGTACTTATTCCCATTTGTTACGGGCTTTATCTGTATTATCAGCAATACAGTGTCCAGCACAGTAGCAAACCGCAGATAGAGACTTCCGTCTCCCTCCCCACTCCATCCGGCAAAGATTTAGAGATTCCCGTTTCATTGATTCCCCGTCAGGAGCAGATCATTCGTCATAAAGGCTATACAGTTTCCTACAATAAAGACCTGAAGATTCCGAATTGGGTTTCTTACGAACTGACCCGTCAGGAAACCAAAGGAAAAGAAAAGAGAGGTGACAACTTCATCGCCGATCCTTTAGTAAAAGGCGCCATTGCGACCAATGCGGATTATGCACGTTCAGGATATGACAAAGGACATATGGCACCAGCCGCCGACATGAAATGGAGTCCGGATGTCATGAAAGAATCCTTCTATTTCAGCAATATGTGTCCGCAGCATCCTCAACTGAACAGAAGAGGCTGGAAAAATCTGGAAGAAAAAATAAGAGACTGGGCGGTAGCCGATAGTGCCATCATCATCATATGCGGTCCTATCATCGACAAGCCGTCCAAAACCATCGGAAAAAATAAGGTGGCAGTGCCCGAACGATTCTTCAAAGTAATCCTCTCTCCTTTTGTCAAACCGGCTCGTGGCATCGGGTTCTTATTCAACAACAGACAGGCGGTAGAGCCTCTTTCCACCTATGCGGTATCAATTGACAGCATCGAGAAACTTACCCATATGGACTTCTTCTCTCCCCTGCCCGATGAAATAGAAAATGCAGTAGAAGCCAATGCCGATTATTACCAGTGGCCACGCTAATAGTTGACAAAATCAGCCGAATTTCAACTATTCACCGTTGAAAGGAATCGCTCCTATCCAAAATCTTCCTATCTTTGACGCAATTTTTAAAGTTACGTCACAAGATGAAAAAGAAAACAAGAAATATCTTATTATCCGTTCTGACCGGAGCTCTCCTTCTTTGCGCCATTGCCGGAGGAACAGTCTATTATTATCTCTTTGCTCCTCAGTTTCATCCCTCCAAAACCGTCTATGTATATGTAGACCGGGATGACACGGCAGATTCAATCTACAATAAGATCAGACAAACCGGTCATGTCAACAAATTCACCGGATTTCAATGGATGGCAAAATATAGAAAATTCGACCAGAATATACATACCGGACGTTATGCCATCCGCCCCAACGAAAACGTATACCATGTATTCAGCCGCTTCTTCAGAGGTTATCAGGAACCGATGAATCTCACTATCGGAAGCGTACGGACACTAGACCGGCTGGCGCGAAGCATCGGCAAGCAACTGATGATCGACTCCGCCGAAATAGCCCGCCAACTATTCGATTCCGCTTTTCAGGCCGAAATGGGGTATACGCCGGTCACCATGCCCTGTCTTTTCATCCCCGAGACCTATCAGGTATATTGGGATATGAGTGTCGACGACTTCTTCAAACGTATGCAGACAGAACACAAACGATTCTGGAATGACGAACGTCTTGCCCAGGCAACCGCTATCGGCATGACACCGGAAGAAGTCTGCACCCTCGCCTCCATTGTTGAAGAAGAAACCAACAACAACGAAGAAAAGCCGATGGTAGCCGGACTATACATCAACCGCCTGCACACAGGTATGCCCCTGCAGGCAGACCCTACCATCAAGTTCGCTTTACAGGATTTCGGGCTGCGACGCATCACCAATGAGCATCTGAAAGTCAACTCGCCCTACAACACTTATATCAACAGCGGTTTACCTCCGGGACCTATCCGCATCCCCTCTAAAAAGGGCTTGGACAGTGTATTAAACTACACGAAACACAATTACATTTACATGTGTGCGAAAGAAGATTTTTCAGGTACTCACAATTTCGCATCCAATTATGCCGACCACATGGCAAATGCAAGAAAATATTGGAAAGCACTTAATGAAAGAAAGATTTTCAAGTAATTTTGTGATAAAACGAGCCAAAAAGGCTATCTTTGCCCGATATAATAACAAACTGTGATCAACACTAATAAAGGAAATATATGAGCAAGCAACTCTTACTTGGCGATGAAGCCATTGCACAAGCTGCACTGGATGCCGGACTTTCAGGTGTATATGCCTACCCCGGTACTCCTTCAACTGAGATTACTGAATATATCCAAATGGCGCCTATAACCACTGAGCAGAACATACATAATCGTTGGTGTGCCAACGAAAAAACTGCCATGGAAGCCGCACTGGGTATGTCATTTGTAGGCAAACGCGCCTTAGTGTGTATGAAGCATGTAGGCATGAATGTGGCTGCAGACTGTTTCGTCAATTCTGCCATCACGGGTGTGAAGGGAGGACTGATTGTGATAGCGGCAGACGACCCCAGCATGCACTCTTCACAGAATGAACAGGACAGCCGCTTCTACGGAGACTTCTCCCTGATACCGATGTACGAGCCCAGCAACCAGCAGGAAGCATACGACATGGTATACAACGGATTCGAATTCTCTGAGAAAACAGGCGAACCGATCTTAATGCGTATGGTCACCCGCCTCGCACACTCCCGTTCCGGAGTAGAGCGCAAAGAGCAGAAACCACAGAACAGCATTTCATTCAGTGAAGATCCCCGTCAGTTTATCCTGTTGCCGGGAAATGCCCGCAAACGCTATAAAGTATTGCTTGCCCGCCAGGACGAATTCATCAAAGCTTCCGAGGAATCTCCTTACAACAAATACATAGACGGCCCTAACAAAAAACTGGGAATCGTTGCTTGCGGTATCGGCTACAATTATCTGATGGAAAACTATCCGGAAGGTTGTGAATACCCGGTACTTAAGATCGGCCAGTATCCATTGCCTAAAAAGCAATTGCTGCAATTGGTTGAATCCTGCGACGAGATTCTGGTACTGGAAGACGGACAGCCATTCGTTGAAAAACATCTGAAAGGCTATCTGGGCATTGGTATCAAAGTAAAAGGACGTCTGGACGGCACACTGTCACAAGACGGAGAATTAAATCCGGACTCTGTAGCACGCGCGGTCGGCAAAGAAAACAAATCGGAATTCGGCGTCCCTTCTGTAGTCGAAATGCGTCCTCCCGCACTGTGTGAAGGATGCGGACACCGTGATATGTACATCACACTGACAGAAGTACTCAAAGAAGAATATCCTTCCCATAAAGTATTCAGCGACATCGGTTGCTATACGCTGGGAGCCAACGCTCCGTTCAACGCCATCAATTCATGCGTAGACATGGGAGCTTCCATCACAATGGCGAAAGGTGCGGCCGACGGAGGCCTTCATCCGTCCGTAGCTGTAATCGGTGACTCTACATTTACTCACTCCGGAATGACAGGTTTGCTGGATTGCGTCAACGAAAATGCCAATGTCGTTATTGTCATTTCAGACAATGAGACAACAGCAATGACCGGTGGTCAGGACTCTGCGGGCACAGGACGTATTGAATCCATCTGTATCGGTTTAGGAGTCGACCCTGCTCATATCCGTGTCGTTGTTCCATTGAAGAAGAACCACGAGGAAATGAGACAGATCATACGCGAAGAAATCGAATACAATGGCGTATCCGTTATCATCCCGCGCAGAGAGTGTATTCAAACATTAGCACGCAAAAAAAAGAAGTAAGTAAGCCATGAAAAAAGACATTATATTATCAGGAGTAGGTGGACAGGGTATTTTGTCCATCGCTACAGTTATTGGTAAAGCTGCTTTGAAAGAAGGACTTTACATGAAGCAAGCAGAAGTACACGGAATGAGCCAGCGTGGCGGAGACGTTCAGTCCAACCTCCGCATCAGCGACAAACCGATTGCTTCGGATCTGATACCATCCGGCAAATGCGACCTTATCATTTCGCTCGAACCGATGGAAGGTCTGCGCTATCTCCCCTATCTCAGTCCGGAAGGATGGCTGGTAACCAACGAAACTCCGTTTGTCAACATCCCCAATTATCCGGAAGAAGACAAAGTAATGGCTGAAATCAACAAATTGCCGCATAAGATCGTACTGAACGTGGATAAAGTAGCCAAAGAAGTAGGTTCTGCACGAGTTGCCAATATCGTTTTGCTGGGCGCAACCATTCCATTCCTCGGCATCGATTACGAGAAAGTACAAGACAGTATCCGCGAAATCTTCCTGCGCAAAGGAGAAGCTATTGTCGAAATGAATCTTAAAGCACTGGCTGCCGGCAAGGAAATTGCGGAAAAGCTAATGCAATAACTATCACAATCATGAGTACACAATACTGGGAAGAAGAAATTGAAATCATGAGTCGCGAGAAGTTGCAGGAACTGCAACTTCAGCGACTCAAAAAAACGATTAACATAGCCGCAAACTCACCTTATTACAAAGAGGTTTTCAGCAAAAACGGCATCACCGGAGATAGTATCCAGTCACTGGACGACATCCGCAAAATTCCTTTCACCACTAAATCGGACATGCGTGCCAACTATCCCTTCGGGCTAGTGGCCGGCGACATGAAAAGAGACGGTGTACGTATCCACTCTTCCAGTGGAACTACAGGAAACCCTACAGTCATCGTACATTCACAACATGACCTCGACTCATGGGCTAATCTGGTAGCCCGTTGCCTTTACATGGTGGGGATCCGCAAGACAGATGTCTTCCAGAACAGCTCCGGATATGGAATGTTTACAGGTGGATTAGGTTTCCAATATGGTGCAGAACGCCTTGGCTGCCTTACCGTACCTGCCGCAGCCGGAAACAGTAAACGGCAAATTAAATTCATCAGTGACTTTAAGACTACCGCCTTACACGCCATCCCAAGCTACGCTATCCGTCTTGCCGAAGTATTTCAGGAAGAAGGTATCGACCCGAGAGAAACAACCCTGAAAACCTTGGTGATCGGCGCCGAACCGCATACTGACGAACAGCGCCGTAAAATAGAACGGATGCTCAATGTGAAAGCATATAATAGTTTCGGTATGACGGAAATGAACGGCCCCGGTGTTGCCTTCGAATGCCAGGAGCAGAACGGAATGCACTTCTGGGAAGATTGCTATCTGGTAGAAATCATCGATCCTGAAACAGGAGAACCCGTTCCCGAAGGAGAAATCGGTGAATTGGTACTCACTACACTTGATCGTGAAATGATGCCGCTTATCCGCTACCGCACCCGCGACCTTACCCGTATACTACCCGGAAAATGTCCGTGCGGCCGCACCCATCTCCGCATCGACCGGATCAAGGGACGCAGCGACGATATGTTTATCATCAAGGGAGTCAACATCTTCCCCATGCAAGTCGAAAAGATTCTGGTTCAGTTCCCCGAATTAGGCAGCAATTATCTGATTACGCTGGAGACAGTCAACAATCAGGATGAGATGATCGTCGAAGTGGAATTAAGCGATCTTTCTACAGACAACTATATCGAACTGGAAAAGATCCGCAGAGATATTATCCGTCAATTAAAAGATGAAATACTGGTTACCCCGAAAGTAAAACTAGTAAAGAAAGGGTCTCTCCCGCAGAGCGAGGGAAAAGCCGTCAGAGTGAAGGACGTAAGAGACAACAAATAAATATTCAAATGCCCGATGTGCTAATATGCCAACCCAATACTGTATGATATCAGTAACAAATGGCATATTAGCACATTATTTAATTATCAGATTATAATGCAATTACTAAAAAAAAGAATTCTGCAGGACGGAAAATGCTACGAAGGAGGCATCCTTAAAGTAGATGGTTTTATCAATCACCAGATGGATCCTGTCCTGATGAAATCCATCGGAGTAGAATTTGTCCGCCGCTTTGCAGCCACAAACGTAAACAAGATCATGACTATCGAAGCAAGCGGTATCGCTCCTGCCATCATGACGGGCTATCTCATGGACTTACCGGTTGTATTCGCCAAAAAGAAATCACCCAAAACCATTCAGAACGCACTAAGCACTACCGTACACTCGTTCACCAAAGACCGTGATTATGAAGTAGTGATCAGTGCCGATTTTCTGACTCCAAATGACAATGTTCTTTTTGTTGATGATTTCCTTGCCTACGGAAATGCCGCATTAGGCATTCTCGACCTCATAGAGCAATCCGGAGCAAAATTGGTAGGCATGGGGTTCATTATCGAAAAAGCCTTCCAAAATGGACGTAAAATACTGGAAGAGAAAGGTGTCAGAGTAGAAAGCCTTGCCATAATCGAAGACTTATCCAACTGCTGTATTAAAATAAAAGATCAATAAGCTGAGTCGGGGTTAAAATAATGCCCCTTGCCTTTTGTCTTTTTACCATATTGCACCGCATGCTGAGGGCACACATGATAACATGCCAGGCAGGCGGTGCAATTCTTTCCCCAAACCGGTCTTCTTTCCTTCATCGTTATATTCCCTACCGGACAACTTTTTTCACAGCGCTTGCACCCGATGCACTCACTCGTTGCATGGAAAGGTTTGGGAGACATCTGATAACGAACAAATAACGGATTGATGATCCTCGTCTTGATAAAAGGCAAACTCCCCTCCTTACATGCAAAGACAGTTTCTCTCCCGGTTATCAGTCTACTAACTTTTTCAAGAGCCGGAACCGCTTCTGCCAGTTTTTTCTTTTCCAGTTCCTTGCTATCCACATCAAATCCGGGGAACAACACATAGTTATTGGGCATAATTACAGAAAAGCCCGTATTACATCTCCATCCCCTCGCAGCCAATGCCTTTTCCATCACCTGCCGGGTCAGCCCCGTATCGTCTCCACACGAACACACAAAGAACAGATATTGCTGCTGATACCCCTTCAGAACCAGCTTCCGAATAAACTCCTGTACAATCACGGGAGGCGCCCACGAATAGACCGGAAAGACAAAACCGATCTTCTCATCCTCCCGCAAAGAGAACTCCCATGTGTCATTCTTCCATGCGTCCGGGATAAAAAACAAATCTTCCTGTTGTTCTTTAGAAAGCTGATTAGCAATCCATTTAGAGTTACCTGTACCTGAGAAATAAAATATCATAGAAGAGTATATAAAAAAGCCGCATCGACGATGTGATGAAACTCTGATAGAACAAGATTTGAGCGCTCGCCCTCTTTGTAATCCACCGGCTTAAAGCTGTCCCGAAGGATGTGGCCCGCCATTGA